>Ga0256871_1000734_pt1 | contig 14561 bp, 10 predicted proteins | sample RumenRJG_07RNA_FD_185439 | JGI IMG/M metagenome (GOLD analysis project Ga0256871, IMG submission 185439) | Metatranscriptome of bovine rumen microbial communities from Lethbridge, Alberta, Canada - Rumen RJG_07 (Metagenome Metatranscriptome) | ecosystem: Host-associated > Mammals > Digestive...
AATTAATGGAAACGGTAAAACGATAAAACTTTCAAAATGTCTGTAACCCTAGTTTCAAGCGGCGGACAGGAATATATGCTATACTTCATTAGCAGGAAGGATCTATAAAGGCATGCCACCAGAAACAATGCACGGAAGCATACAAAGGCGGACCATGGTCTTTTTGGGTCATAAGCGAAATATCAGTATCATTAAGCAATATGGATTGAGAGGGATTGAAAACATGAAGCTTGTTATTGGAAACGATCACGCAGCAGTGGAGATGAAGCGGGAGATCAAGGAGTATCTTGAGAAGAAGGGGTACGAAATCATTGACGTCGGCACGAACAGCACGGAGAGCTTTCATTATCCGATCGCGGGCTACCGGGTCGCGAAGATGGTTGCTTCGCATGAGGCGGACGGCGGTATCGCAATCTGCGGCACCGGTGTAGGCATTAGCCTCGCATGCAATAAAGTCAAGGGAATCCGGGCGTGCTGCTGCTCCGAGCCGTATTCTGCGGAGATGTCGAAGCGTCATAACAATGCTAACATCATCTGCTTCGGCGCGCGGGTCATCGGCATCGAAACAGCGAAGCAGATCGTCGATGCATGGCTTAATGCGAAGTTTGAGGGCGGCCGGCATGAGACGCGGGTCAATATGATCATGGAGATTGAGGAGACGCAGAAGCTTCAAGCAGCAGATGAAACAAAAAAGTAGCTTTTGAAGAGACGACGGCACAGAGCTTCAGCAGGAGAGAAAGCTTTTGGCCAGCTTTTATCGGCAACACCTTGACGGGATGCCGGACGAAGAAAAGCGTACAGATGTCTTTGACTACTTGTTTAGACATGAGCGGATATACGGAAAAAGGGGAACAGAAATGGCAGGAACGCTGGTCAGTGATGGAAAGGCGATTTTAAAGAAAGGAGAGGGACGGACTATAAAGGCCGGTGGCGCATGGATTTATGACAATGAGATCCAAGAAACCTCCGGCGATGTCACCGATGGAAACATTATTACGGTTCTGGATTTCGACGGCTTTTTCATGGGCTATGGCTTCATCAACAGCCATTCGAAGATCAGGATCCGGATGCTCAGCCGCTACCGGAAGGAGCCGATTGACGAGCAGTTTCTCTATGACCGGGTGAAGGCTGCGTGGGAATATCGTAAAGCGGTCGTCGAGACGGACAGCTGTCGTGTCATATTTGGTGAAGCGGACTGGCTTCCGGGACTTGTCGTCGATAAATATGAGGATGTGCTGGTCGTCGAGTCGCTCGCACTTGGCATCGATAAGCTGAAGTATCTGCTGATTGACGATCTAAAAGATATACTTTTAAAGGATGGGATTAAAATTTCCGGTGTATATGAACGCTCGGATGCGCCGGTCCGGAAAAAGGAAGGCCTTGCGCCGTACAAGGGCTTCATCGGGCCGGAATTTGACACGAATGTTCTGATCCATGAGAATGGTGTCAGCTACATGGTCGATGTCGTAAACGGCCAGAAGACCGGCTTTTTCCTCGATCAGAAGAATAACCGGAAGGCCATCCAGCGGCTCTGCAAGGGTAAGAGAGTGCTCGATTGCTTTACGCATATGGGAACCTTCGCGCTGAACGCCGGCATCGCAGGGGCTTCGGACGTGACAGGACTCGATATTTCGGAGCTTGCAATCGAGGAGGCGCGTGCTAATGCGCTAAGAAACGGCTTATCGGAGCGTGTCCACTTCCGGGTAGCGGATGTGCTGGATGAGCTTCCGAAGCTGCTTTCACAGGGTGAGCAGTATGATGTCGTCATTCTCGATCCACCGGCCTTTACGAAATCGAGAGAGGCGACGAAGGCTGCCATCCGCGGCTATCGCGAGATCAACATGAAGGGGCTAAAGCTCGTGAAGGACGGTGGCTTCCTTGCGACCTGCTCATGTTCACACTTCATGACGCCGGAGCTTTTCACGAAGACGATCGATGAAGCGGCAAAATCGGTACATAGACGGCTTCGTCAGGTGGAATATCGGACGCAGTGCGCGGATCACCCGATTCTCTGGTCCGGTGATGAGAATTCGTATTATCTTAAATTCTATATTTTCCAGGTTACCATCGATAAGTGATGGCTAGCGTAAAATTTTTGTAGGATTTAGTACCATAAAGAATGAGAACACCCTAAACCTGTGATAAAGTATTTAGCGACAAAACTAATACAAACAGGAAGGCGTTCTCATGATTAACAGTATACAGCAGTTTGCAGATTGTGGCATCAAAGTTTTGGAGCAGGCAGTAAAAGATTTTGCCGAATCCAAGGATCTATCAGCGTTTATTGGAACCGTTAACTCGGTGGTAGTCAAACTGGGCCAGAATGTCATTAAGGAGGAGCTGGAGTACTACGATCAGCTCATCAGGGAAAGACCTGAGCGTCTCGAGCACTGGGTTGTTGTGCGAAAGGATCCCAAGGCACTGATCACCTCACTCGGGACGGTGAACTTCAAGAAGACGCTGTACAAGAATAAAGAAACAGGGGAAAATGTGTATCTTCTGGACTCGAATCTTGGGCTGGACCCAGATATGCGGATGACAGATGACGCAGTGGCAAAACTCCTTGAGGAGGCTGTGCAAACTTCATATCGCAAGGGTGGAGAGGCTGTCAACCAGTACGACAAAGTTACTAAGCAGACGGTAAAGAATAAGATCCATGATCTTGATTTCAGCAAGGTACCGAAGAAGAAACCGGCAGTCAAAAAAGCCGTATCATACCTCTACATTGAGGCCGATGAAGACCATGATTTTCTACAGTTCAACGACAAACGGGGCGATCTTGAAAAGGACGAACGCGGCTATAAGAAGAACTGCATCATGACAAAAATAGTCTATGTTCATGAGGGTGTGGAAAAAGTAAGTCCGGATGGAAAACGGCGCAAGCTTATCAACCCGTATTATTTTTGCGGAACATATCCTGGCAAGGAAAACGATACCTTGTGGCAGGAAGTTTACGACTATATCGACACTACTTACGACCTTACAAAGATCAAGAAGGTATATCTGAATTCTGACGGAGGATCGTGGATAAAGGGCGCAGAAACGCACCTGCACGGTCTCACAAAGGTCCTGGATGAATTCCATATCGAGAAGGCACTCACGACCATGACGGCAGGCCTTTTGGACAGTCAGGATGATGCACGGCAGGAGCTGCGCGAAGCTATCCGATCCAAGAGTTGTGACGAGTTCGGTAAACTTTCTGAAAAGATCATAAACTTAGCAGATTCTGATACGCGGGCCAAGAGAATCATTCGCAATGCTGAATACGTGCTTGGCAACTGGACACCAGCAAAGACGAGACTTAAGCATGCTGAGGGCGTTGTAGGATGCAGCGCAGAAGGCCATGTGAGCCACATACTGGCCGACAGGATGAGCTCCAGACCGCTTGGGTGGAGTCCTACAGGAGCCGATAAAATTGCTCATTTAAGAGCCTATTATTTTAACGGTGGAGATATGCTGGAGCTTGTCAAGGCGCAGGCACTTCCGAAGGCTGCCGGATCTGAGGATGAGATCATCCTTGATCCGAGGAGGATTGAGGACGAGTCTCTGTATCCGTCATGGGGAAAGTATGCAGATCTGCTTAATCACAGCGTTTCAGCGTTTGGTCAGAAGCAGGCATGGCTGAGTGCGGGAATCAGTTATATTTGACACCGGTTTTGACACGGATTATAGTAGGGACAACAAGGTGGCTTCTTTGCCACAGGCATGGGTGGTTCTCACAATGCCATTTCCTACAATAAGTTTACGCTGTCTAAGTGATGGAACGGTGTTTATCATAAATTAAATTTATGATAGAATAGCTTTAATTATGGATAAATCTTCTGTTTCCATAGAGATAAAAGAGACTTCATCTAAAGATTCTGCTTCCCGATGAGGGAAAAGGGGAAAATTTGAAAAAATTCATTTCGTGGAATGTAAACGGTCTTAGGGCCGCGGTGAAAAACGGCTTTCCGGAGGCGTTTCAGAAGCTCAATGCTGACATCTTCTGTCTGCAGGAGACGAAGCTTCAGGAGGGGCAGATTGACATATCTCTTCCGGGCTATCATCAGTACTGGAACTATGCGGAAAAGAAGGGGTATTCCGGTACAGCGCTTTTCACGAAGGAGGAGCCCCTTTCTGTTACATACGGGATGGGTATTCCGGAGCATGACCATGAAGGGCGTGTGATCACGGCAGAGTTTCCGGATTTTTATGTGCTGACCGTCTATGTGCCGAACTCGCAGGGCGAGTTAAAGCGCCTTCCGTACCGGATGGACTGGGAGGATGCATGGAGACAGTATATTCTTTCGCTCGAAGAAAAGAAGCCGGTCATCTATTGCGGCGATCTCAATGTCGCACATGAAGAGATCGATATCAAAAATCCATCCACGAATCATCACAATGCCGGCTTTACGGATGAAGAGCGAGCGAAGTTTTCACGGCTTCTTGCCTCCGGCTACATCGATTCTTTCCGATATCTTCATCCTGAGGATAGAGACCGCTATAGCTGGTGGTCCTACCGGATGAAGGCAAGAGAAAAGAATGTCGGGTGGAGAATCGACTATTTCGTGGTTTCAGAGAAGCTGAAGGATCATATCAAAGGGGCAGAGATTCACGACGAGATTTACGGGTCGGATCATTGTCCGGTCGAACTGGATATAGACTGATCAATCGGGACAGAAGGACGGGGAGGCGGCAATGTTTGGATTAAAAAAAGAGGACGGGCAGTATGTGTTCCGCGCGGCAGTACATACGGATCAGCTGTTTCTGAATCTTTATCTTGGAAACAGGCGGATCCGTCAGATTCCCTTTGATATTAATGAGCGGATCGGCGATGTCTGGATCCTTCGGACGAGAGAGGATCTTTCGCTGTATTCTTACTGCTACGAGGCGGACGGTGTGATCTTTTCCGATCCGAACGGCACTGTTTTCTCCGGACGGAAGCGGTTCGGAAATCTTCGGGACGGGCTAAAGATCCTGAAGACACCGATCGGTGAAGCCGTGGAGATCCCGGAAGCCTCCGAAGAGTGGTGCAAGGACAGGCCGCTCGATATTCCCTATCATCAAAGCATCATTTACCGGCTGCATGTGCGTGGCTTCACACAGCATCCATCCTCCGGCGTACCGGGGGAAGAACGCGGCACGTTCGCCGGTGTGATCGAAAAAATCCCATATCTTGTTTCGCTTGGCGTCACAACGGTAGAGCTGATGCCGGTGTATGAATTTAATGAGGTCATGCTGCCGAATTTCGGACCGGATGGCCGCCCGAAGGAGGCATTGCGCCCGACCGGTAATATCAATTACTGGGGCTTTACGGATGATGCCCTGCAGATGGCGCCGAAGTCGTCCTATACCTCGGATCATAAAAATCCCCGGGCAGAATTCCGCCGCATGATTCTGGAGCTTCACCGGCACGGGCTTGAAGCGGTGATCGATCTTTATTTTACCGGGAAAAATACGCCGGATCATATCACGACCGTCATGCGGTACTGGCGGATGCATTATCATGTGGACGGGGTGCATGTGATCGGGGAGGCGCCGCTCGAGGTGATCGCGCGGGATCCGTATCTTTCGCGGTTTAAGATCTGGGCGGACAGTTGGGACGGCTATCATGAGGAAAATAGCGGCAGGAACCCGTCCTTTTATGTGAAGCCGCATAAATACCTCGCGGATTACAATATCGGTTTTCAAAATGACATGCGAAGGATCTTGAAGGGCGATGAAGCTATGATCGGAACGCTCATGAGCCGCGTCCGGGATAACCGGTATGACCGCGGCGAGATTCATTTCATGGCGAATCTGAATGGCTTCAGTCTCATGGACATGCTTTCCTATGACAGGAAGCATAATGATGACAACCATGAGAACAATCACGACGGCACCGACGAGAATTACTCCTGGAATTGCGGCGATGAGGGACATACACGGCGGAAGTCGGTGCGGCTTCTCCGAAAAAAGATGTGGCGGAATGCCTGCCTCCTTCTCATGCTGTCGCAGGGGACGCCGCTTCTCTATATGGGGGATGAGTTCGGAGCAACCAGGCGGGGCAATAATAACGCCTACTGCGAGGATAGTGCGCTTAACTGGTTAAACTGGCGGCTCATCGAGAAAAATGAAGCGCTTTATCAGTTTATGAAGGAGGCTATCGCGTTTCGCAAGGCACATCCTGTGTTTTCACAGAAGGATCCGCTGAAGAGTCTTGATTATCGTTCGCTCGGCATCCCGGATATCAGCTTTCACGGAGAAAATGCCTGGCGGCCGGATATGGAGAACTTCCGGCGGCAGCTCGGCGTCATGTATGCCGGCGGCTATGCGGACGATGAGACCTTCCTCGTACTCTATAATTTCCACTGGGAAACACATGAATTCCGGCTGCCGCACCCGCCGGTTGGGTATACCTGGGTCGCACGCTTTGACACGGCGGACGAAGAACACGATGGTATCCTCCGTGAAGAGGCGGAAAATCGCATCATCGATGAACGGACAAACGTAGAGCCGCGCAGCATCAAGGTGGTCGAGGCTGTCCGGGATAAAAGCTATAAGCCGAAGAAGAAAAGGAAGGGGAAGCTTGAGAGACAAAAGGATACTCCGAAGAAACAGATGGATTCTTTTAAAAAAGCAGAACCCATGAAGCAGGTAGTATTTGCTGAGCAAAAGGATGGCCGCGAAGCAAAGAATATAAAATACGAAGGGTTAGGTATCAGAGCGGAGGACAGCTATGACAGAAGCGTTGTATGATCGCATGAACTGGGCAGATATCGAGGAGATCACGTATGCGGAGGCATCGCATCCGAAGAGAATTCTCGGACCGCATAAAATGGAGGACGGATGGCTCATACAGGCCTATGTGCCGACAGCCGTCGAAATGTTTATCCTCATCGGGAAAAAGACGATTCCGATGGAGCTTGCGGACGAAAGCGGCTTCTTTGCCGGCTTTCTGCCCTTCCGCATAGCCGGTAAGGGAACCCCTGATTACCGTTACCATATCACCTTTGACGACGGCTCCACCGAGGAGCTGGGCGATCCCTATGCCTTTCCGTCCTTCTATACCGATGAGGATATCCGGAAATATCAGGCCGGGATCTTTTATGATGTCTACGACAAGATGGGTGCACATCCGGATACCATCGATGGCGTGTCCGGTGTCCGCTTCTCCGTCTGGGCGCCGAATGCCGAGCGTGTCTCTGTCGTCGGTGATTTCAATCTCTGGGATGGCCGCCGTCATATGATGGAGCGGCATGGCGATGACGGCATCTTCGAGCTGTTCATCCCGGGACTTCCGGCTGGTACACTCTATAAATACGAAATCAAATGCAGACATATTCCGCCATTTCTAAAGATTGATCCCTACGGACAGGCCTTCCAGCTCCGTCCGGACAATGCTAACATCGTCGCGGATCTCCGGCAGTTTACGTGGACGGATGATCAGTGGGAGGCGAAGAAGAAGGAGCGGAAGGCCTCCGGCATCAAGGAGCAGCCGGTTTCCATCTATGAGGTTGACCTCGGCTCGATTCTCCGGAAGCAGCCGGTCATCAATGAGGATGGGACGGTAGAAAACGGTTCTGAGTTTTATAACTACCGGGAGCTCGCTGAAAAGCTTGCTGATTATGTGAAGCGGGAGGGCTATACGCATGTCGAGCTCATGCCGGTCATGGAGCATCCGCTTGATGAATCCTGGGGCTACCAGGTTTCCGGCTACTACGCACCGACCAGCCGTTTCGGCACCCCGGCTGATTTTCAGTATTTCATGAACTATATGCATGCGTCCGGCATCGGCGTGATTCTCGACTGGGTACCGGCGCATTTCCCGAAGGATGACTGGGGACTCGCCGGCTTCGACGGCACACTCCTCTATGAAAATCCGGATCCGAAATTTGCGACACATCCGCACTGGGGTACGGCGCTTTTCAACTATCGGCGGCATGAGGTTTCGAATTTCCTCATTTCCAGTGCGATGTTCTGGGCAAGGGTTTATCATGCAGATGGTATCCGGATGGACGCAGTCGCTGCGATGCTCTACCTGGACTATGGCCGCGAGGGCCAGGACAGCCCGCGAAACATGTATGGCGGCAATGAAAACCTCGATGCCGTCGAGTTCCTGAAGCACTTGAACACTGAGATGCGGAAGCAGTATCCGGGCGTTCTCCTCATCGCCGAGGAGTCGACTGCATGGCCGAATGTGACCGCTGCGGCCGAGGACAATGGGCTCGGTTTCGACCTTAAGTGGAACATGGGCTGGATGAACGATTTCCTGAAATATATGGAGATCGATCCCTTCTTCCGGAAGGGCAGCTACCAGGAGCTCACCTTCTCGATGCTCTATAACTATTCCGAGGATTTCCTACTCTGTTTCTCCCATGACGAGGTCGTGCATGGTAAGCGCTCCATGCTTGCGAAGATGCCGGGCGAGACCTTCGAGGAAAAGGCAGAAAATCTCCGGGCTGCCTACGGCTATCTCTACAGCTTCCCGGGAAAAAAGCTCCTCTTCATGGGGCAGGACTTCGGACAGTATGATGAGTGGTCCGAAAAGCAGGAAATCGAATGGAACCTTCTCGAATACCCGGTACATAAGGGCATCCAGGACTATGTAAAGGATCTCAATGCACTCTACCGGTCGACGCCGGCGCTCTATAAATTTGATTATTATCCGGACGGCTTCGAGTGGATCAACTGCAGCTATAGTACACTGTCACTTCTCCTTTATCTCCGGAAGACAGAAAAGCCGGAGGAAACGATTCTCGTTGCGGCAAACTTTGATAACATGGCGCATGAGAAGTTCCGTGTTGGTGTGCCCTTCATGTGTACGGCGAAGCCGATCCTCTGCTCCTCCGATCAGAAATACGGAAGCAATGCCTCCCTTCGGAAGACGACGCGGAAGGCAAAGAAGCAGAAGTGGGACGAGCGGGCGTATGCTGTAGACATTGATATCCCGCCGATGTCCGTCACCTACTATCAGCTGACGCCGTGTGAAGAGCCGGTGGAAAAGCCGAAGAAACAGACGAACGTAAAGGAAGCAAAGCCAGCAGCTGCAAAAAAGACAGATATCAAGAAAAAACCAGCTGCACCGAAAAGGGAAGCTCCAAAGACAGTCAAAGCAGAGCCCAAGAAGTCTGTAAGGGCAAAATCGAAGACAGAAACGAAGCCAAAGAAAACAGAGAAGAAAACTGCAGAGAAGCCAGTAGTCACAGAGAATCTGGCCCAAAAGGCAACAGAGGTAACAGCTGCGGCGAAAAAGACTGTGACGAAGAAGGCCGCTGAGGTGACGACGGAAGCGAAAAGAGTAGTAACAAAAAAAGCTGCTGATGTGACAAGGGCAGCGAAGAAGGCTGCCGAGGTATCTGAAACAGCGAAGAAAACTGTAACGAAAAAAGCGACAGATATGACGACTGCAGCGAAAAAGACTGTGGCGAAGAAAGCGAAGGAAAAGAAGTAAATGAAGAAAGCAGGAATATTACTGCCGGTGTTCTCTCTGCCGGGAAAATATGGCATCGGAACACTCGGACAGAACGCGATTGATTTTATCGATCTTCTCTGTGATACCGGAAATTCAATCTGGCAGATTCTTCCGATGGGACCGACCGGCTTCGGCGATTCTCCATACCAGTCCTTCAGCGCGTTCGCTGGGAATCCGTATTTCATTGATCTAGAGACACTGGTTTCAGACGGACTCCTTGATGAAAAGGATCTTGCAGCGATTGATTTCGGCAAGGATCCGAAGCATGTAGACTACGGAAAGCAGTACACCGGAAAAAAGGAAGCCCTGCTTCTCGCCTATAAAGCCTACAAGAAGGAGAATGACCCGTCTTCACTTCTTCCAGCGCTTGAACCGGAGATCCGGGAATACTGTGTCTATATGGCCGTCAAGGATAGTGAAGACGGCGCAAATTGGCGGGACTGGCCGGATAAGCTTCGGGATCATGACGAGAACGCCATCCGTGATTTTTCAGACAAGCATGCGGACGAAATCGGCTTTTATGCCTTCGTACAGACACTGTTTAAGGAGCAGTGGGATAAAATCCACAGCTACGCAACAGCGCGCGGCATCGAGATTCTCGGCGATATTCCGATTTACTGCGCGATCGATTCCTCGGACGTCTGGGCGCACCGGGCGCTTTTCAAGTTCGATACCAAGGGCTATCCCACAGAGGTAGCCGGTGTACCGCCGGATGCCTTTTCAACAACCGGACAGCTCTGGGGCAATCCGCTCTATGACTGGAAGGCGCATGAGAAGACAAGCTATGCCTGGTGGTGTCAGCGCATCACACACTGTCTCTCCATGTTTGATACCGTCCGTATCGACCATTTCCGCGGCTTCGAAAGCTATTATGCGATTCCGTATGGCGAGGAAACCGCAGTAAATGGAAAATGGGAAAAGGGACCGGGTATCGCACTCTTTGATGCGCTCCGGAAATATACCGGGAGAGAACAGCTCCCGATCGTCGCGGAGGATCTCGGCGTCATCACAGATGAGGTCCGGAGGCTTATGGCGGATGCCGGCTTCCCGGGTATGAAAATCCTGCAGTTTGCGTTTGACGCGGGTCCCGGCAATGCTTATCTCCCGCACAGCTTCACGACGACAAACTGCATCTGCTACACCGGTACGCATGACAATGATACCCTCCGCCACTGGTTCGATACGATGCCGGACTGGCAGAGAAATTATATGTATCAGTATATGAGCCGCTCGGATAATGACCGGCGGTTTATGCCGGAGCTTCTCATCAAGCTTGCGATGGGGACGATCGCGGATACAGTCATCATCCCGGCGCAGGACTATCTTGATATCTCCGATGGACGGATCAATGCACCCGGCACGACCGGGTCAAACTGGACCTTCCGCCTGGAAGCAAATGCCTTCAGCCAGCACGAAAAGGAGGTTATGGCCTTTATCGTCGGGACCTTCGGTCGCTATCAGCAGGCGAAGCCGAAGCCTGAGCCAGAGCCTACCGAGGAAGAAGCCTCGGGTGAAGAGGAAACGACATCGACGGATCCTTCTGAAGCAGTGGAAAAGCCATCGGTGTCAGCATTAGAATAATATAAAAAAGACCTTCGCCCTATATGGTGAAGGTCTGATAGAAACAAACGGGAAAGGCTTCTGTTTAAGCCTGTGAGACGTTGAAGCTTGCGGGCATCTCGTTACCGGCGTTATCCTTGACATAGACGGTGAGAGAGTCGGTCGGCATCGCGAACATGATGGAGCCGGTCGCCTGGTCGATGTTTGTAGGCTTCAGATGATTTCCGTCGCTGTCAATCGCGTAGATGGAGCTGAAATCAACGCCGGACTGGTCGTCCGAAACGGTGAACTCGAGATAGCCGGTACCGAGATTTGCGCTATTTTCATCGATGACCGGTGCGGTTTCATCGAGAAGATTGATCTGGACGTTTGTGATCGCCGTCATACCGTTCATGGAAACAGCCTTCAGCTGGACGTTGCCGTTGCTCTCAACGGAAATAGAGTAGGTATTTCCATCCTTTTCAATCGGAACCTCATCACCGCCAAGCAGGGCTGTAACACTTTTCAGCGGAAGCAAAGACTTCACAGAAAAGGTAAAGCTTGCCGTATCATAATCCCTGGTATCCGGTTCTGCGGCTTCAATCGTCGGCTTCGCGACGACAAGCGCCAGGATGATACCATTTAGCACGATATAGGGCACGAGGAAGCCGAAAATAACGTGAAGAATCGTCTTCCCGCGCTGATTCCCGCGGCTGATGCGGCCATATTGATCATAGGTATAGCGTCTGTTGTATTCTCTATTCATAAAGGACCTTCCTGATTCCTGTAAATGTTTTGCATTTCAGATAGTATAACAAAATGCTCCTTGCGTTACAAGGGAGCGGTTTGGTATACTGAATTGAAAGTATATTTCATCATTAGATGGATCCTCCATTTATATAAAGTTTATAAAAAGAGTCTCTTTCTATTTTTAAATTCATAAGGATGGTATCAAATCATTCATTTTCTTTAAAATTTCCTATATTTATTCAGATATTGTAATCATCAGAACTTAAAAACAATCATGTTTTTTAATATGCATGATCCCCGGGAGGATGTATGGCAGAGGAAAAAGAAAAGGTAACAGAGGAAGCAGTAGAACAGGCTGCAAAGAAAACAACCACGAGAAAAAGAGCTGTGGCCAGGAAGACATCGGATACGGAGGCTTCAGCGGAGAAAAAAGCCTCAACTGTAAAGAAGGCTTCAGCGGAGAAAAAGGCTTCAGCCGCGAAGAAGGCTTCGACGGTCAAAAAGGCTTCGGTAGAGAAGAAGGCTTCCGAGGAAGCGGAGCTGAGCACTGATGCACCAGTGGCAGAGAAGCCAAAGCGGACTGTACGGAAAAGAAGTACCGCGAAGGCTACAGAGGCTGAAGCAGCGGTGGATACTGCGGCAGCAGGTGCTGGTGAAGTGATCGGGACAGAGACTGTGGAGAAGCCTGCAGAGCAGACCGCAGAAGAGAAGACTACGGAAAAAACCTCAGAAAAAACTTCGGAAAAGAAAACCGCGGCTTCAGGCAGAACAACCGGAAAAAAGAACAGCACAAAGACTACAACAGCCGGGAAGAGAACTGCGAAAAAGGGAAAAGCGGCTGAAGAGCAAACGGTAGAGAAGCCAGTGGCAATTAACAGCGAAGAAAAGGAAGCCGTAGAAGCTGCTGCAGTAGAACAAGTGTCCGCAGAAAAGCCTTCAGAAGAAAGCAAGCAGCACACAGAGCAGAAATCAAATGGCGGAAAGCAGAAGGGAAGGACCATTGTACTGCACCGTCATGGTGATCCACGCCATAAGGACAGTAAGGAAAAGGAAGCTTCGGGAAAGAATGAGCATACTGTCTCAAGGAAGAACCAGATCCATGATAAGGCTGAGCAGAAGACGCTAAAGGAAGAACAGAATATACCGCGGACAGAGCGGAGACTCGTAAAGGATGAAGCTGAGAATAGTGCGAAGTCTGCTGATGACGAACAGAAGACACTGCATGAAGAACCAAAGGCGCTGAACGAAGAACAGAAGGCGCCGCAGACAGAGCAGAAGCAGGAGCCAAAGCAGGAGGCACCGCTTCGGGCAGTGCATGGCATCCTCGAGGTAATGCCGGATGGCTTCGGCTTCGTCCGCTCTGATAATTTCCTGCCGGGTGATCATGATGTTTATGTCAATCCGTCCTTTATGAAGCGCTATGGACTTCGAACCGGTGACATGATCGATGGAAACTGTAAGGCGAAGCAGCCGAATGACCAGCAGCGCTATAGTGCACTGAATTTTATCGATACGGTGAATGGAAAGCCGCTCTCTGTGATCCAGTCCCGGCGCGGCTTCGAAAGCCTCACGCCGATTTTTCCGAATCAGCGGATCAGACTTGAGGTACCGGGAGAAAAAGCACCGACCGCACTCAGGATTCTCGATCTTCTCGCGCCGATCGGCAAGGGACAGAGAGGTATGATCGTTTCACCGCCGAAGGCCGGCAAGACGACACTCATCAAGCAGGTGGCAAAGGCCATCGTGAAAAATGAGCCATCCATGCATCTTCTTATCCTTCTCATCGATGAACGTCCGGAGGAGGTGACGGATATGAAGGAGGAGGTTGAGGGCGGCATGGTGCAGGTGATTTACTCAACCTTTGACGAAACACCGGAGCATCATAAGAAGGTGGCCGAGATGACCATCGAGCGGGCAAGACGGCTCGTCGAGACAGGAGAGGATGTGACGATTCTCCTTGATTCGATCACAAGACTTGCGCGCGCCTATAACCTCGTGGAGCCGACCTCCGGAAGAACACTGTCCGGCGGTCTTGATCCCGCAGCACTGCATATGCCGAAGCGCTTTTTCGGTGCGGCAAGAAATATGCGGGAGGGCGGATCTCTCACGATCCTTGCCACTGCGCTCATCGATACCGGCTCCCGGATGGATGATGTCATCTACGAGGAGTTCAAGGGAACTGGTAATATGGAGCTTGTTCTTGATCGGGAGCTCCAGGAAAGACGTATTTTCCCGGCTATCGATATTCTTCGTTCCGGGACAAGGCGGGATGATCTTCTGCTTACGGATATCGAGCAGAAGGCTGTTGATCTCATCCACAAGCGGACCTCTGACGAGAAGGCCGGCTCTGTCGAGGAGGTCATCACGCTGTTCGAGAGAACCGAAAACAACCAGGAGGTCTGCGAATTCCTGGTCAATGGAAAGCCCTTTGCAAGACCTGCTTCAAATCGTCTCGTCATCAAGGTAAATCCTAGAAATCAAGGTTGACATCCCTTGTTTCTATATGGTATCTTAGTTAAGCTTTACATTTCACTAAGCGGTTCGAAATAGCCGGAGTGCCGGAAATAAGAACCAGCGAGCTGATATGGTTGGAAACCATATAGAAAGAGGTAAAATCATGAGAGAAGGAATTCATCCTAAGTATTATCAGGCAACTGTTACCTGTAACTGTGGCAACACATTTGTAACAGGTTCTACGAAGCCGGAGATCCACGTCGAAGTTTGCTCCAAGTGCCATTCATTCTACACTGGTAAGTCAAAGGCTTCGAACACCAAGGGTCGTATCGATGCATTCAACAAGAAGTACGGTTTCTAATAAGGTATTTTGAGATGAAAAGAG
>Ga0256871_1000748_pt1 | contig 14447 bp, 13 predicted proteins | sample RumenRJG_07RNA_FD_185439 | JGI IMG/M metagenome (GOLD analysis project Ga0256871, IMG submission 185439) | Metatranscriptome of bovine rumen microbial communities from Lethbridge, Alberta, Canada - Rumen RJG_07 (Metagenome Metatranscriptome) | ecosystem: Host-associated > Mammals > Digestive...
AGATGCCTCTGAACGCCTGACAAAAGAACTTGAAAGGGCTTTGAAAATGAAACAAAAATAGATTAAGCCTATTATTTCTTTTAAAATGTCTCGCCATAAGTATATCAATACAGGTAAATGCATATGGTGTGGTAGGACCGAATTCGATGGCGCTACATTTTATGACAAACCTCATATTGTTCCGCACGGACTAGGAGGCCAGGAGATTGGTGTCGATGTATGCGATGATTGCAATCACTACTTTGGTACCGCACCAAAGGCCGGCATGCCTCCGATAGACTTAGCCTTTAAAGAGATTTTCAATGCATTCATGACTTTCGGTCATAATCTCGACGAGAATACTTACAAGCATTTTAGATCGGTATTTTTTGAGTATAGGCATAGCAAACATACCATTAGGATAAAGTCAAATTTCAATTCGCATAATATTACCACCCAGTTCAAACGTGGACTTTATGAAGTATTTCTTCAGAAATATCATGCTGTAACAGGCAACGGTAACCATCCAATATTTGATGCAGTTAGGAAATACGCCAGATACGGAATTGGCAATCTACACGTGCTGTATACTTACAATCATATCATATTTGAACCTGGAGAAGCTGATATGTTGAAAATTCCAATGAAGGATAAGATACTCGAAGAAATGAAAATCTCAGGAGTATATCCCTTTTGGATGGGTGGACATTGGTTTTATTTAGAAGTTTTTCCAGTAGCCTTTCGTGTGAATGGTAAGAATTATTTGGAAAAAGAAGCTGAGCATGTTCTTATTAATGTCTATGGAGATGAACACATTTTCGAGTTTGATGACGTCATGCAGATAGACTTCCTTATGCAAAGATTCAATAACAATAAGTAACATCGATAATTTCAGGCAATAAATGGCAACTATATTTGTTTTGCAATATAAAGAGTTTTCATCTTACTAAAAAGAGTAGATAATGAGAGTATTATGGTTTACACCTTCGCCAGGTCTTTACTCCCCAACTACATATGGGACATGGGTAGAGGCTTTGCAGAAGGCAATAATGAGATATGGGAAGGATTTGGAAGTCGGTCTGTGCTTTGAGTTTGGGAATTCAAATACCAAGCAAGAGAAGGATGGATTTACTTACTATCCTATAAATATTAGGACTGGCTTAAAAAATAGGATACGGATTCTTTTTTCCCCACGTGAGGAATATGCATTACTAAGACCTCATTACATTCAAGCAGTAAAAGATTTTAAGCCAGATATCATTCATTGCTTTGGCACGGAGTTGTGGCACTATAGCTTGTTGGCAAATGAAATTGACATACCCATGGTAGTTCATATTATGGGATTCCAAAACATATATAATGATGTAGGAAATATGGTAACTCACAAGGCTGACATTTATCGAGATTGCCATTATAATCCGTTCAGTATCTTCCGGTATGCTTACTTTCGCGAAAAAAAGAGTAGGATCCGATGCCAGATGGAATTAGAGGAGATGAGACTGAATCACTATTTCATGGGGCGAACTAATTGGGATAAAGCTATTGTCAAGAACCTATCTCCTGGAAGCAAATACTACTATTGTGCAGAGGCTATTCGACCACAGATATATAATTCTGACAATGTATGGACGCTTCATAATAACGAGAAGCTGCGGTTGATTACTATTGGAAGTGGAAGTGGTTTGAAAGGTAATGAGATAATTTTAAAGACAGCTAAAATACTAAAGGACTTATTACATATCGACTTCGAATGGCGAGTAACAACTAATGCTAATGCCATTAGACCATACGAAAAAATCGTTGGCATAAATCATGCAGAAGTCAATGTCAATTTGATTGGTAGAGTAGACACGAATGGCATAATTGATGAACTAGCAGAGGCGGATATATATGTGCATACTGCAATCATTGACAACTCGCCAAACACATTGTGTGAAGCACAACTTATAGGTGTCCCTGTCATAGCAACAAATGTAGGTGGAATACCTCAGCTGGTAGAGGATGGTAGTACAGGAATACTATATCCGTACAATGAGTCCTACGCCCTTGCATTCCACATTGTGGATTTATATCAAGACAAGAAGAAGATGTTAGATATTAGCAAAAAGGAATACGCAATGTCTCACGAAAGACACAATCCTGAGACGATAGTCAAGACATTAACTAATATCTATACTAACATTATTAAAGAATCAAAAGTAGCAAACAAATGAGATGGCTGTTAAAAATAATTGGAAAGATCATGTCCTTATTATACCCGTACAAAGTCCATCAAAAAATCAAAGGTGGCATTAAAATATTGTACACCGCATGGGTTACAAGTGACTTTTACCATTGTGGAGATAAAGTTAAATTTGGCTTTAAAGTTCATATTAGTGGAGCTAAGCATATATGTCTGGGGGATGACATTTTCTACGGTGATGGTGGAGCCTTGACAGCTTTCGCCATAGATGGTATCACCCCCCCCCATGAGACTTATAGCCGAACCTATCATAAAGATAGGCTCTCATTGTATGTTTGGTGATAACAATCACCTGACAGCAGTTAATGGTATAACGATTGGCGATAATCTCAGAACTGGCAAAAATGTACTGATAAGCGATAACTCTCATGGTAATCCAAAAAATATGTCACAAAGAAATCTGCATCCTAATGTAAGACCTCTTTATTCGAAAGGTGAGATTATGATCGGCAACAACGTATGGATTGGAGAGAACGCAGCTATTTTAGGTGGAGTTACGATTGGTGACGGTGCCATTATTGGTGTTAATGCTGTCGTAACACATGATGTACCTGCGTATGGGACGGCAGTCGGAGTGCCAGCAAAGATCTTGTCTTCAAAATAAATTTACATTTATGATATTTCAGTTAATAGCATTCATAATAATTCTATATAGTTTTAAGAATTTTAAAAAGGCTTTTTTGTTGTTCTTGCTGTATGATTTGTTTCTGAATACCAACATTAACTTCCTGTCCATACCAGGTGTTCCTATCCTTACTGTCGAGGATGTCCTTATCATGGTATTTGCAGCAGAGTTCTTTATAAAGTATGGTACGAACAAGGGGAGACCTTACGCCCAGACAGGAAATAATTTTCCATTTAAGACACCATTCATAATATTGACTATTTCGTGGACGATTTCTACAGTCTTTGCATTAGTTGGATTTACAGGAGCTGTATCAGCATATGTAAAGCAAATCTTAGAATATGTCATAATGACGTACCTAATGTGGCGAATCATCAATGATAAAAAAGATTTGATCTTCCTGTTGCGAGGGTTTACAATCCTGTTTTTATTTTGTGGAGTATATGAGTTATATGAAATTGCCACTCAATCCAACCCTCTAGCAGATTACGAGACAAGTTTAGTCCAAGATAAGATGAGAGCGATTGACTTTGGTAACTATGAAGAAGATGAGGGAAGAGGATTCAGAGCAAGATCTGTCTTTACTCACCCTATCGGATCCGGCATCAATTTTGGACTTTATATTATAATCTCCTTGTTCTTTTTGATGAAAGCAAAAATCAATATCAAGACAAACAAGCTACTTGTTTTAGTCACATGCCTGTTGTCCTTGGCTTGCATCATTATGACAAAGTCCCGTGGTCCGTATCTATTCATCTTGATAGGAGTTTTCTCTTTTATTAATTTGAAAAGCGGTAAGTTCTATCGGTATGCTTTTATTATGGTTCTTGCATTGATTGTCATATTACCCTATTTTAGTGACCAGTTGGACATCTTTAAGAGCTTGTTTTCTGCCGACGCGCAAGAGAAGGTAGGTGGTAGTGATGCTAACATGCGCTTTGAACAGTTGGCGGTGGCCATGAGTATTATGTCCATGTCGCCATGGTATGGATTAGGTTTTAAGTTCCTTAATGAGATGTCAACAGCTGTTACGATGGGATTACTTGGCAGTGAAAGTATATGGTTCCAGGTGCTGCCACAATTCGGTATTCTAGGTATATTGGCATACCTCTTTATGATTTATTGGACTGTTGTCAAACTACCGAAGAAATATAAGAATGCTTCAATATTCTTCATTGGTATGGCATATTGGCTTGTAGTTTCTATGACCAGTGTTCCTGGAATGCAAATCTATCTATATTATCTCGCACTCACCCTTGTTATGAAGTATCAGATGGGATGCTTTAATGACAATGGTCGTGCGAAGATTGCTGAAATAAAGTAATGAGGAACTTCCTTGTTTTTGCGTTCTGTGCTTTTATCCTTTCGTCACAAGCAAAGTCTATGATTAGCGTTGATGATCTCTATCCAAAGAATGGAGATTTGGGTACTGCCATCTCAACAGCAATAGACAATGCGAGTAAAAAGGATGACGAGGTTGAAGTTGTATTCTCAAAAGGTAAAACATATACGTTCTACCGTTCCATAGTCGTTAGGGACCATACTACGATTGACGGTAATGGATGCACCATCCGGTTCAAAACTCTTCCACAGACACACGCTATGTATATATACAACTCATTCATCACTAACAGGAAATGCGTGTCGACAGATGGGACTATCAATCACTTCACGCGTACGTTGTATGCGACAAAGGATATAACAGTCAAAAATATCAACTTTGAATGCGAAGGGGACAACGAGTTCTGGTTTAATGTAAACAGTGAGCGGGGAATTATTGGCTTATATGGTGTTGATGGTTTAAAGATTGAGAATTGTTCGTTCAATCAGCTTCAACGCAACACTCCGATATGGATTGGGAATATAAAGAATGCAGAAATCAGTAAGTGCAAGTTTATCGAGAGCTTCTCAAATAAGGGGCAAAAATCGTCATGTGGCGCGATTTGGACAAACATAGGTTCTTATCTTGATAATGTCAGTATCCACGACAATGAGTTTACCAATTATAGGGATGAGTCTATTTCTATATTTAGCGACGGCAACGAATCAAACCGATATGTTGACAAGGTAGATATATACAAGAATGTATTCAGCTCAAGATATTATGCAATAACGGTCTATTCAGGTGGTGTATCAGGTTCCGTGACTATTCATGACAATACTTTCAATGAGTTTGACTGCAAAACGAATCCTTTGGCCATAGAAGGAGAATACGGCATCCGCAAGTTGAAAGTAACGAGGAATAGGTTCTTAAGAGCAAACGAGAATTCTGTTATGGATTTTGTAGCCAAACTAACGATTGACTCGCTATTGTTCGATAGCAACGAAGTTAAAAATGGTAATATCGTTTACAGCTACCTTCCAACTATAACTAAGTATTGCTCAATTCAAAACAACAATTTGGCTAATGCCTCGACAATATTGAGTATATCCTGTAAGATTCCAATATATGTTGAGAAGAATATCTTTACTGTCATCAATGCGAAGAACAAATGCCTATTTAATATCAATAATGGACAGGAGCAGGACTATATACGCAACAATACATTTGATATTCGGAAATCAGATGGCGTGATGTTGCTATCACAATATGGCTATGGGTATAGCGAGTGCCCGAACAGACTGACATTTACTGGTAATATCGTAAAATTCAGACAGACATCTACTCCGTTCTTTCATAATGATGAAAAGGGGAAGAGAATTACTGTGAATATCAGCAACAACAATATTGTAGGTATAAAGGGAAAACTTTTAAAGAGCAGAATAATATCAAAGCAATGAATCCATTTCTCTACGATTATCTGGCCAGCATGAAGAAGCTACTTCTGTTAGTGCCATATTACAATTTGGGGCTTACCATCAGAATGATGGTTGCTTGGACTATGTCTATTCGTTCGAACTTCAAGGAAGCTAGACGAATTTACGGAGAGCGAAAGAACGAAATCATTCTCCAATGGTTGGAGAAACGATATATGGTCAGTTAGTTAGCAAAAAATAGTTTTACTTCTTTAATGAGTAATTAGATAAATATCAGATATGAAGAGGTCTATCATTATAGCTTTAATATTTATAGCGATATTGCCACCTATTATCAACTTCTTTTTACTACAACCATCAATCTTCCCATATGTAGGTGAGGCTAAGGATTGGTTGGGATTTTGGGGTAGCTATCTATCTGCGGCAGCAGCTGCGATAATGATTATCTATACCGCCTACTCTCTTAGGTTGAATGAGAAAACATTAATAGAAATGAAACGAGAATGGGAGGAAGATAGAAAGGCCAGACTGGAGTTTACAATTGTCCCAAACGATATGTCGTTTATGATAAGAATAAAGAACATAGGTAAACTTCCTGCATATAATATCCAAATGAAATTCAACAAGGAATTTATCGAATCACTAATCGATGAAACAATCAAAGATACATATTCAAAGTTAATGAAGAAGAACTTCACATTAGGTGCAGGCGAATCTAAGTATTTCTATCTTTCACCTATTTATAGTCATCATGTGGATTCTTATACTATAGGTAAAAAATATTATAGTTCAAGTCAAGTTAATAAATGGCTTGATGGTTTTAGACATAAACTCATAGTAATTGATGCCCATTATAATGACAAAGAATATGTCCACTACGAAACGACTTTAGACGATTACTTATTATCAAGTCTTGTCGTAAAAGATGATATTACTCAACAACTAATGGCATTAGTAAAAGGTACAGTTAGGAATAATGATCAGTATTATCCTGTTCAGAAGAGTTTGGACACAATAGCTAGATATATAGAAAAGAAGTAATAAAGAAAATGGAAGATAATAATCCCATTGTCAGCATCGTGATTGTTTGCATGAACAATCTGAAAAACCTCTATCGGTGTTTGGAGAGTATTAAGAAATACACCAAGGTCGATTATGAGTGTTTAGTAGTCGCCTATCTCTTCACTAAGGAGAATTTGGAGAAAGTGAAATTAGACTTCCCATGGGTGAAGTTCATAGAGAGCAACGAGATACGAGGTTTCTCAGAGAACAATAATTTGGCTTTACGCCAAGCGAGGGGCAAGTACTGCTTCGTGCAGAATGACGACACAGAGTTTAGGATGCCATGTATCGACAAGCTTGTTGAAACAATAGAAGAACTTCCTGATAAAGTTGCTATTGTAAGCCCGAAAGGAATACTTGGTAATGGGCAGATACAATACTGTGGTAGGGCTGCTCATAGTCGATGGCATTATTTCCTTGGCGCATTTGGGCTGTGGAGTGAAAAGCGGGCAAACAAACGCAATCCTACGAAAGGTATTTTCAAGAGCTACGATATTATTGGTGCCTACTTTTTGATAAAGACAGAATTGTTTAAAGAAATTGGATGGTTCGATGAAAGATACTTCTTCACTCCGGAAGATATAGCAGTCAGTTGCGAGTTGCGGAATCGTGGTTATGAGTGCTGGGTAGATGCTGATGCGGAGATTATCCACTATGAAGGAATGACAGGTAAAAGCATGAGTCCAATGCAAACAGCCACAGGCCCTGCCGGATTCATTGGTTCGATGCAATGGCTTGGCGGACATCATTATATTGGATATATATTCTTTACACTAATTAATCTACCTTACCTCATAGGACAATATATTTATCACTCACTTAGAGCTAGTCATAATGGGAATATAAATCCATATAATATGTTGGCGAAAGCTAATGGTAATACATTAGGAATATGTTTTACTAAGAAAACGCCTAAAGAGATTTTTGTTAAATATTATAACCAAATTAAAAAACGATGAAGAAGATATTATATATAACCAATGAGGTTGTTCCATACAGAACAAGATTCTTTAATCTTTTATCTAAGAGCTGCGACCTAAAAGTTGTTTATCAGACTGACAAGACAGGATTAAGGAATAGTACTTGGCGGCATAGTGTTGAACTGAACTTCAAACATATATTTCTGAAAGGTTCCTTCATATCCTCGATCATTCAACTTATTTCTCTATTAAGCAAGAAATGGGATGTCCGGATCATAGGATGCTTGAACGAAAAAGTCGAGATACTTGCAATGTTGTATTTGAGACTTTTTCATATTCCTTATTATCTGAACCTTGATGGAGAGACATTCTTTGAGGGTGATAGTTTAAAAGCTAAACTAAAAAGATTTATTGCTAAAGGCGCTAAGAAATATCTCGTTGCAGGTAATGAAGCTGCAAAGAACCTCAGAAAAGCAATAGGAAATATTGATATACAAGTCTATAATTTCAGTTCTTTATCCGAACAAGAACTAATTTCCCATAGGCATTCTCCTTGCATTCTTACTGGAGGGAGCAATACAAGATATACACTTGTTGTTGGAGCCTTCTTACCCTACAAGGGATTAGATATAGCATTAGAAGCTGCAAAAATGTTGCCTGATATACAATTTAAATTTATTGGAGCCAATAAACAAGCTGGCGATTTAAAGGCTCTTCGAGACTCTTTAGACATCCATAATGTAGAGATTATTCCGTTCCTTCAATCTGAGGAACTTTATAAATACTATCAGAATTGTAGCTTCTTTGTTCTTCCTTCACGTCAGGAATGTTGGGGTCTTGTAGTTAATGAAGCTGCATCTTATGGAACTCCTATAATCTCAACATGGGGAAGTGGTGCAGCTGTTGAGTTCCTTGCAGATAAGTATCCTCAATATCTTGCCAAGTCAGGAGATACTCAGAGCCTCAAAGATGCAATAACTTGTTATCTTAAATCCTCTGATGCAGAAAAAAATGACTACTCTAAGTATCTCATTGAAAAGTCAAAGAACTATAGTATAGAGGAGTCTGTAAGAAGACACTTGGATGCTTTTGAGAGTTGTTAACTTAGTAAATTATTTAGAAAACAGAATAAATATTATGGCATTATCATTAAGAGCTGAACAGAAAAATCTTAATCAGTTGTTCTTTGCAAGTGAAGATATATATGTGATACCGGAGTACCAACGCCCCTATTCTTGGAATTATGATACTTGCGACCAGTTATTTTATGATATAACAAGCGCTTATGGTGAAGGGAATGATTCAGAGGATTACTTTGTTGGAAATATTATTATGGCAAGGAGTCAATCTGAGAAGACTCGACCATATATTGTAGACGGACAACAGAGAATCATTACACTATGGCTTTTCTTAAAGGCCTTTTCCTTAATCCATCCTGAAATAAAAAATCTTTCTCGGACTCTTGAAGTTGATACAGTTCTTTCTGAATCATCAACACCACGTATTGAATCCGAAGTATATGAGCATGCTGATAATGATAACATTAAAACGGCATTGAGTCTAAACAGAGAAGATGTAGAAGATTACCTAAAATCTCGTAAATCTAATGGTCCTTTGGATAATAAAATCTGCAATAACCTTGTAGATATATATTCCATGATAAAGGAATTCTATGGCAATTGCGAAACCGATTCAAAAATAAAAGGATTCTTACCTTATTTTTTAGGTCACGTATCCCTTTTACCTATAGAATTGGATGGAAATACAATTGATGATGCACAAAACAACGCACTTAAAATATTTGAAACAATTAATAATCGTGGTCAGGTACTTGAGGATTCCGATATATTTAAAGCTAGACTATACAATAGTGCCTTGGACGAAAAGAAACAAAAAGAGTTTATCGACCAATGGACAGAATTTAATAATGCATGTGATATCCTGAAAATAAAGGTTGATGATCTGTTTAGATACTATTATCATATTCTTAGAGCGGAAGAAGGCGTAACTACCAATGAATCAAATTTAAGAGAATACCTAACGCATGATTCTAATTCAGCATTGAATGCGAAATCTTATCATCGGATTGTAGAAGACTTATCCAAAATACTTGATATTTTGCAATGGCTTAAAGAGAAAAAAGGAAAAAGTGCTAATCTTAAGATTTGGTTGCAGCTCATTGATCTTTACACCAATTTATATCCGAAGTATGCAATGGTTAATTATCTCTTTTACAAAGGTATAGAAGATAATAAAGAATTAGAAACCTTTGCAAAGCTCATTGTAAGATATTGCTATTATCGCGGTGCAACAGTTCAGATTAAGTATGAGATATATAGAATAAACAAGTTGGTTGCTCATGGCGACATTATAGACAATTATGACACATCTGATATAAATAAGGAAAAGTTTGCTCATATGGGCACATTAAGATATGGTTACGCTTTATTAGCTCACTATCTTGCCTATCCTTCATTTATAATAGAAGATGCATCTTTTGATCGTCTTATTAATCTCAAAGATGTCAAAAATTTGTCTTCTGATTGGAACAATATCAATTATGATGATATAAAGAATAGCATTGCTAACATCGTTCCTCTTGACATTCCCAGAAAGTTTTTACCACTACAAAAGAAAGTTGATTACTATTCAACTTCGAGTTTGCCTGACGTAAAATCACTCTTAACCAAAGGAATAACATATTCTGCTTTTATAAACAGACAGAAAGTTTTGGTCGCTTTATTAGTTAAATTCTTTAATTCAGAAGAGAATTATGACTAAAATAGAAAAAATTGAAATTCATAATTTCAAAGTTGTAAAGGATGCTTTGCCTATTAAGTTGCAAGGTAAGAATTTACTTCTGTTTGGAGAGAATGGTTCTGGAAAAACTTCGATTTATGAAGCATTAAAGCTTCTGTTCTTTCATGACAGAATATTTCACGAACGTATACCAGCAAATGTTTTAGGAGAGGGCCGTGCTGCAGCAGAGAAGGAAATACTAAGTGAATTTAGCAACCATAATGATCCGAGAAATGTTATCGATGTTATATTGAATGATACCAATCACTTTACAGCCTATACACCAACAGATATAGAGCCATATCTCATATCATATACGGATATTTTTAAACATACCGATAAATTGGATTTTAAGGATTTGATAGATAAAGCATATTATTCGGTAACATCAACTATGACCAACTGGTATGATACAGATTTTGTTAAGGCGTTAATTGCTATGATAAATAATGTATTGGTTAAGCAGTTTTGGATTAAAGACATAAAATTAAATATGAGTGCAACCAATAGAATAACATTAGAACGAGTAGGTCTAACACCAAAATATGAACATTTACGAACATATTTTAATGAATCAATTTTGCATTTGATAAATGTTATTGCACTTATAGAAACGATGACATATCTTTCAAGTGCGAATAAGCAGAGAATACTTGTAATGGATGACTGCTTTAACAGTCTTGATATGGAGAACAGAACTTTTGTTATCAAGTATATACTGAAAAAGACATTGGGCTATCAAAAAATTATAATGACGCATAATATTGGGTTCTATGACTTATTTCAATATATTTGCAACAATAATTCTGGCTATAGTGAGGAGTGGGTAAATAGCCAATTATATTGTACAGATGGAAAATTAGATATTATTCCTATTGGAGATGTTGATTTTGAACAATTTACAGAAAGCCTAAGTGGGATAGTTAGGTTAGAAGAAAAAGGAAATGCCATAAGACAGAGATTTGAAAAAGATATTTACATCATTTCATTACTTGGAAATTTAGGTGAATTACAAGAGACTCAAACTTTGCTTAATATCATCGCTTCTGGACACAACAAAGTTTATTTGTCTAATAATAGAGGACAATTCAAAGATGTTTATGATTTGATTAAAGAAATTATGGCTGTAGTTTCTATTCCGAAGTATTCGGCAAATTCACTTGCTATAGATATAAAAAATAGGATAAATGAATTTCAACGACATGATTTTCTAAACGAGATACGCGATGACTTGATGGATACACGTGTTTTACAAAAGGTAGCCTTACATCAATCTTCTCACGGACACTTGGGGAAAACTCCTGCTTCAAGCAAAGAAATTGATGTCGCATTAGAATTACTTCGAAGAATAGAAAGTACCATAAACGTAGCTTTGAAATATAAGAAAGGCAAATTGGGAAGTATGTAATTTTATTTTTAATAAGGAGACTATGGTTATAGAAAGAAGCACATTGGACAACATAATGGTGTCTTTCTTTAAAAATGTAAAAGATTCTAAGTATCGAGATATTCCTATTGGACGTGTGCTACATGGTATAGGTATAGGAGCATATTCAGACATCATAAACTCTGCTAGATACTGCCTGACTCGAAATGACGAAAAGGGATATAAGAAAATTAAAGAAGATTTGCCTGCTGTTACTTTCTGTGGAACATTTGCCTTGGGACACAGCGCAGACGAATGTACTAATTATAATAATATTTTGGTTCTTGATATTGACAAACTTGATGACATGCAAATGTCAACTGTTAAATGTCAATTGATGGATGATCCTTTTGTAGCTGCATTCTGGTTATCACCATCAGGAAGAGGATATAAAGGACTGGTTTGTTTACATTATGATGATGCACTTCATGGTATCGATTTAAAAGATAGACATCGTATGGCATTCGAACAGGTTTTCGAGTATTTACTTTCACATTATGATATTGCACTGGACAAGACAGGAAAAGATATTTCAAGACTTTGTTATATGTCTTCTGATGAAAACATTGTTATCAAAGATAGGTTCAGTACTTTCGACATAATACAAGATGAAGTTGTAGAAGAAAATAAAGAAAAAAAATCTTCCAATATCAAAGTTAAGTCTAATCATACAGAACAGTTAAGCTGGAATATGATTTATGGTAAAGCTACTGGATATAATCAAAATGGTTACAATAGAAGTCTATTAACATATATATACAAGAAACTTAAGAAAAAAAACGTATCCATTACTGAAAATTGGGAAAATTGGGTAAAAGTTGCATTTGCGATAGCTTCAAGTGTACATCCGGAAAAAGGCAGACAGCTTTTTCTTGATTTTTGTTCTCTTGATGGTATAAAGAATGATGTCGCTAAAAGTGAGAAATTAATATGGGATGCTTACAATAGAAATTTGGGTAAATGTAGCATCAGTACTATCATATACTTGGCTAAGCAGAAGGGTATCGTGCTGGACAGATGAGGCTGTGTTGCTTTTGTAATACGGTAAATTTTGGTATGAAAAAATGAATAGAGAGTGACTGACTCATCATACCGTCATTATGTGACATTTTTCTCTGTATCAATTTTCTTATAATGTTAATTTTTTGACATTAACGTCAGTCTTAGTAGTATTCTTTTGTTTATGCCAAGTACTTTTATAGATAGGGATAAGGTCGTTAAGTTACTAATAAGGGAACGATGCAAGTTTGCTGACAAACAATTCAAGCAATCTCAAAAGAATGAGTTTATTAGCAGGCTTTACATTCCCAATAAGGAAAAACGAAATAAATATTTAACTAATGAACTTTATCAACTATTTCCTCCAAGGAGGAAGTGGTGTCATATTGGTAAATGCAGAAAGACTCTTGATACAGTTTCAAGGAACCAGCAAAGGTTAGAGCATACTTATATAAAAGCAAAGAGAAGCCATTGTACGGAACAATGGTATAAAAATTTGTGTGAATATGCAGATAGTATCATTGACATAGCTGATACGAGAAAGACAAAAGTAATACCTAAGCCTAAAGTCTCAGTTATAGAAAAGAAACGTCCCAAAGGTGAAAACTATATTGAATGTCGCCCAGTTTGCTCTTTTCATTTGAAGTTAAAAATAATATTATCTTTGCTAAATAAATACCTTACCAAATTGTTTGACCCTTATTTCTTAAATTGTTCTTATGCCTTTAGGGTGCCGAAGAAAGGTCAAGAGATGATGCAACATTTAAATGCAGTCAAAGATATTGTAGCATATCGTAAGAAACATATTGGAGAGATATTGTATGTTGCAGAATGTGATATGCAAAAATTCTATGATACAATTAACCACAACTTTATCAAGACTCGATTTATAATATTGCTGAATAAGGCGAAAAGAGATGGTAACATTGTTTCTGAAGACTATAAGGCTGTAAAGCAATGGTTCTTTATGTACATAGACTGCTTTGATTTTCTCTCTTGTGTCAATGTCTATAATACAGTTGAATACTCTAACCCATTTTGGAAGAACATAAAGAACAAAGGTGATAAGAAATGTATCATTAAGTGGGTTGATGGAAAAGAACTTAATAAAGCTCGTGCAAAAAGGAATAAGGGTAAGGTCGGCGTTCCCCAAGGAGGTGCATTGTCTGGACTTATAGCAAATATAGTAATGAATGATGTTGACAAAGCTGTTGTTAAAGCAATAGACGATGAAGATATTTTGTTTTGCAGGTTTTGTGATGATATGATTTTGATTGGGAATACCATGAATCGAGTTAAAAACGTACTTGCCCAATATAAGACAGCTATAAAAAAATCAAAACTTATCGCACACCCTCATAAACCAGAAGTGAAAGAAGGAGAAGGTATGAAGTCTTTTTGGAAAGGCAAGACAAGAGGACCTTATGCATGGGCTGAGAGAGGAGAAAAAATATATCCTTGGATTACCTTCGTTGGGTTTGACGTAAATTGGAAAGGAAATCTGAGAATAAGAAAGCATTCTTTTAAACGTCAGATAGAAAAGCAGAACAAAGTAGCTAACGCACTTATCTATCCATATCAAAAGGGAAAACAGCCTAGTGTAGTGTCCTGACCATATTTATATCTTTACAGACAGCG
>Ga0256871_1000758_pt1 | contig 14383 bp, 8 predicted proteins | sample RumenRJG_07RNA_FD_185439 | JGI IMG/M metagenome (GOLD analysis project Ga0256871, IMG submission 185439) | Metatranscriptome of bovine rumen microbial communities from Lethbridge, Alberta, Canada - Rumen RJG_07 (Metagenome Metatranscriptome) | ecosystem: Host-associated > Mammals > Digestive...
AGAACAACCGCCAATCATACGGTGAAACAACCATGAATAAAAGGGAGAACAACCGCCAATCATACGGGGAAACAACAACAACAAAATATAGTTCTATATGAAAACAGGACATCAGAGAACATCCTCTCAACGAGCATTATTGCTTGCAGGCCTCTGCGCTTGCATGGGTGTAGGCTTTGTGCCTCAGGCCCGTGCCGCCATCGGCAGCATGTCGATCGTACAGCAGCAAGGCAAGAAAGTGACGGGAACGGTCAGCGATTCCCAAGGTCCCATCATCGGTGCGACGGTTCGTGTCAAAGGCACGTCGACAGCCACTGTGACCGACATTGATGGTCATTATTCCATCAATGCCAAGCCGGGACAGACACTTCTTATATCCTATGTGGGCTACATTGACAAGACGGTCAAAGTAGGAAACGCTTCGTCTTACAACATCTCGCTTGACGAAGACAACAACAACCTCGACGAGGTTGTCGTTGTCGGTTACGGTACGATGAAGAAGAGTGACCTTTCCGGTGCTTCCGCCTCCCTCGATGAAAAGACGCTGAAGAGCGCGCCGATCACGAATGTGGACCAGGCGCTCCAGGGTCGTATCGCCGGTGTCAACGCCGTGCAGACCTCCGGTGCCCCGGGTTCAGCCACAGCAGTATCAGTACGTGGTATTGCAACCATCAACGCCGGTAGCGACCCATTGTATGTCGTTGATGGTGTCATCGTCCAGGGACAGGGCAACAGCGGCTCCAGCCTCGGTCTCGGAGATGCTCTCGGCAACGGCGCCCACTCTGCCGTCTCTCCCCTCTCCCTCATTGCTCCTTCCGACATTGTGAGCATCGAGGTGCTCAAGGATGCTTCCGCCACAGCCATCTACGGTGCACAGGGTGCCAATGGTGTCGTGCTCATCACTACGAAGAAAGGAAAGAGCGGAGACGCTAAATTCTCCTACAACGGCTCCGTGACCGTCAGCCGTCAGAACAAACGCCTCGACATCCTCAACCTCCGCGAGTTCGCAGAATTCTACAACAGCCTCGTTGATCAGTACGAGATAAACCCGAATAGTGCAGACAAGTCGTACAGCGACCCGTCGATCCTCGGGCGCGGTACTAACTGGCAGGACGCCATCTTCCGGACAGCCTGGCAGAATACCCATCAGGTCAGCGCTGAGGGTGGTACCGACAAGATACATTATTATATAAGTGGTAGCTACGACAACCAGCAAGGTACGATCATCGACTCCAACTTCCGTCGTTTCAATACGCGTGTCAACCTCGACGCTCAGGTGAAGAAATGGCTGAAGCTCGGTTTCAACGGCACCTATGCCGTCACACACGAGAGTCTGAAGCTCGCCGACTCCGATGAGGGTCTTATCAACTACTCCCTCACCACACCGCCAGACATCCAGATCTATAATGTCGACGGCAGCTACTCCAGCGTATCCAAGGAAGGATTCACCAACCCGAACCCTATCGCCATGGCAGAGATGGACGACATCCTGCTCAAGCGTCAGACGCTCAACGGTAGCATCTACGCCGACGTTACACCAATCAAAAACCTCACCTGGCACAGCCAGTTCGGATATTCCATCAACTCTTCTCGCGGCGAGACCTACGAACCAAAGGTGGACCTCGGTACCTGGACACGTGACCAGAACCAAAGCCGCATCTCGAAAAGCAGTAGCTACTACTGGTCGTTCAACAACTATGTCACTTACAACATGCAGTTTGGCAAGCACGGCATCACTGCCATGCTCGGACAAGAAGCATGGGAGTCGAATTACGATAACACACAAATCTTCAACACCGATCTGCCGAGTGATGTGGTGCATAACCCTGCCTTAGGTGCTGGCACGGCACAGATCGGCGCCGGATGGGGCAGCTCAGCCATGGCTTCCTTCTTCACCCGTGAGACCTACAACTATGATGACCGCTATCTCGCCACCTATACCTATCGTTACGATGGTAGTTCCAACTTCGGTCCTAACAAGCGTTGGGCAGGCTTCCACTCTTTCGCTGCATCCTGGCGCTTTTCCAATGAGAAGTTCATTCAGAAAGCTGTTGGCAAATGGCTATCCAACGGTAAGCTCCGCCTCGGTTGGGGTCAGACCGGTAACTCGGCTATCGGTGGCTACAAATGGGGAGCTGCTGTTACAGCTATGGAAACAGGCCTCGGCATGAGCTACCGTCCCGCTAACCTGAAGAACCTCGACATCAAATGGGAGACACAGCAACAGTGGAACGTTGGTCTTGACCTCGGATTCTTCAATAACCGCGTCAACCTCACCATCGACTATTACAACAAGGAGTCGAAGGACATGCTTATGCAGCTCATCCTCCCGTCTATCATGGGTACGAGCGGCAACGCCTCTTCTGCTCTCGCTGCACCTTGGGGCAACTATGGTGACATCCAGAACCATGGTATAGAATTTGCCCTCAGCACACATCCTATCAGCACCAAGAACTTCTCTTGGGACAGCGACATCAATATCTCTATCAACCGCAACAAACTGAAGAGCATCGGCGGCTCAACAGCCATCGTGGGCTATGGACAGTGGACCGACGTCGTCGAGCGCTCCGTTCCCGGTGAGTCGCTCTTCAACTTCTACGGCTATAAGACTGACGGCGTATACAAGGATTTCAACGATATCCTCAACTCGCCCGTCAACACCCTGCAGAAGAACAACCCCATCGTGACCGATGCCGACGGTAAGAAGCACTGGAGCACGGATCCTACGAAGTACAGCCGTACAAACACGACCTTCGTCGGCGATGTCAAATATAAAGATATCAATGGCGATGGCGTCATCGACGAGAAGGATAAGACCAACATCGGTAGCCCGCTGCCTAAGTGGACCTTCGGTTGGAACAACACTTTCCGCTACAAGCAGTTCGACCTCAACTTCTTCTTCAACGGCAATGTCGGCAACAAAGTCGGCAACTATATGAAGATGAAACTGACACACATGAACTCTGCATGGACCAACCAGCTCAAAGACGTGAAAGACCGCGCTATCCTCGCTCCTGTCAATGGCGTCTATTCAGCCTATTGGTCCAACGACATCAGCAATGTCTATGTCACGAACCCGACGACAACCATGCCACGCGCAACGATCAATGACCCGAACGACAACGATGCATGGAGCGACCGGTACATCGAGGATGGTTCTTACATCCGCCTGAAGAGTATCACACTCGGCTATACCTTCAGCCCGCAGCTCTTGCGCAAGATCGGAGTGAGCAGCCTGCGACTGAGCCTCAACGCCACCAACCTCTTCACCATCACCGGTTACGACGGATACGATCCTGAAGTAGGTCTGTCTACAGCCAGCGCCAATGTCTATGGTCTCGATAACGGACGCTATCCCTCACCAACGACCTTCGCCTTCGGCATGAATCTCTCCTTCTAATAAAAGAGATACACTATATATTTATTTATATATATATCGCAACTATGAAATTCAAAAGATTAACATATATCGCTGTCGCTGCCTTCATGGGATTCTCGCTGACAGCTTGTAGCGACTTCCTCGACAGACCTGCCAAGGACAGCTACAACACAGATAACTTCTATACCTCCGACGATGCATGCGTTGCTGGTGTGAACTATCTCTACAACTCGCCCTGGTACGACTTCCAGCGCGGATTCATCAAAGTGGGTGAAGTCATGTCGGGCAATATGTACTGGGGCCAAAGCCCATACCTCAACTTCAGTGTCAACGGCACCGATCAGGACCTGGTCAACATGTCCTACTCCCTCTGGGCTGTCATCGGTCATGCCAACACAGTGTACAACTCACTCAAGGGCGCTACCGCCTCTGAGAAGGTGAAGAACCAGTGCGAAGGTGAGTGTCTGGCTTGGAAGGCCATGGCTTACTTCTACCTCGTGCGCTCCTTCGGCGACGTGCCTATCGTACACGACAACTCTGTACTCATTGCCAGCAAAGAGTATAACTCCTTGCACAAAGTGCAGAAAGCTGATGTCTATGACTATATCTGCATGACGCTTGAGAAAGCCATGGAGCTCCTACCGAAAGAGAAGAGCACCACAGGTCGTATCGACTACTACTGCGCTGAAGGTCTTCTCGCTAAGGTCTACCTGACCAAAGCCGGCGTCACGGGCACCCTCAACAAGGATGACCTGGAGAAGGCCGCTGCCTATGCCAAGGATGTCGTGGAAAACTCCGGACGACAGCTCATGGGTAACTATGCCGACATCTTCCGCGGCAGCAACAATGTGAGCGACGAGAGCCTCTTCGCATGGCGCTGGACCGTCGGTTCTCACTGGACAAGTCAGAACACCCTGCAGAGTGACCTCGCTCCTGTCGGATTCGATGAGAACGGTGACTGCTGGGGTGGCTGGGTAGGCCCGTCCGTCGACCTTGAGGAAGCTTTCGGTGTCAAGCCGACCGATGATCCGTCAAAGCGTATCGACAAGGATGTACGCCGCAAAGCTACCATGATGATGGCTGGTGACTATTACTCTTACTTCTGGCGCGACAAGACCGTTCCTTCCACAGCACACTCTTCTGGCGCAGGCAAGAAAGGCTTCGACATCCTCGCCTTCTATTATGACAAGAGCTACAACAGTGCGGCTCCCGGACAGTTTGAGGGTCCCTGTGGTGCTCAGAACGTGAAGAACCTCTATGGTGATCAGGCCGACCACCAGGCAGAGATGAACATGGCATCCGCACGTATGTCCAACGCCCTCGCTACCCATATCCTCCGTCTGAGCGACGTCTATCTCGTCCTCGCAGAGGCTGAGGTGCTACTCGGCAACAACTCTGATCCTGAGGCTTTGAAGTGCTTCAATGCCGTACACGATCGCGGTGTCAACTACACCGATCCCGACAAGACCTCGCTGACCTTCGACGACATCTGGAAAGAGCGCCGTCTCGAGTTTGCTGGTGAGGGTGACCGTTGGTACGACTACGTGCGCCGCGCTTATTACGAACCGCAGGCTTGCATCAACGAGATCAAGGCTCAGAAGCGTAACGCTTGGTGGAACTGCGATGAGGTCTACAAGACTTATTATGAGAGCGGCGTATGGAAAGTCACCGACAACTGCAAATACGATGATCAGACAGCTGCGCCTAACGTCACGGAGAACAGTTTCGTACTGCCCTTCCCCACAGAGGACGTGACGCTCAACCCCAACCTCGCAAGCTCCGCCGCGCCTGAGCACGTCGATGTGAGAAGCACCTACAGCTATTAAACACAGTCATAAAGGATTGTCTGTAAAACATTTAATGAACCTTCAACTATGAAAATCAGAAATATCAAATGGGCGGCAATGATGGCTATCGCAGTAGCAAGCTTCGGCTTCACCTCCTGCGAAGACCAGCCTGACAAATATGAGGTCACGTCGGGCACACCGAGCATCAACTTCATCCGCCCCGTAGACGCTGCAAAGAAAGACTCGCTCATCACGGCAGCATCACCCAACAACACCATCGTCCTCATCGGTCATAACCTCCGCAGCATCACGAAGCTGCTCTTCAACGATGTGCCGGCTGTGCTCAACACGAGCTACATCACCGACAACTCGATGATCGTCACCGTACCGAAGACGCTGCCTACAAATGTCAGCGACTCTCTCTACATGATAACGAGCAAGAACGACACCATCGCTTATCCGTTCGCCGTCACCATCCCGGCTCCGACAGTATCATCGATGAGCAACGAGTGGGCAAAGGCTGGCGAAGAAGCTACCATCACCGGTGACTATTTCCTCGACTACGACAACGCTCCGCTCGAGATCAAGGTCGGTGACAACTACACCCTCGACCGCAGCAACATCTCATCCATCACAAAGACAAGCATCACCTTCACCGTACCCGAGGGCATGCCTCACGACTACATACACGTCGTATCAAAATATGGTGACACGAAGGCTAAGTTCAAATACATGGACAATACCGGTATGCTCTTCGACTTCGATACACCGTGGGACGGCACGAATGTACTCGGCAACCACGGATGGCACAATCAGAAGATCCAGAGCGACGGCACATCACTCAGCGGCAAATACCTGCTCCTCGGTGATGCTGATCTGGGTGCTGACGGTGCTTGGAACGATGGCAACTTCTCGTTCGAGTACTGGGCAGGTACCTGGAGCAAGACCTTCGACGGCGACGGACCGAAGCTGAACGACGTAGCCGACTTCTCCAACTGGGAGAACAAAGCCCTGAAGTTCGAAATGCTCATCCCAAGCTCCAATCCTTGGACAGCAGCCCCGATGCAGATCATCTTCGCCGGTACAGACAAGGTGACGCTCTACAACGCCAATAACACCTTCTTCCATCAGCAGGGCGACCTCTCGCGTGCACTCTACATGCCGTGGAACAATGACGACAAGAGCTATGACACTGGTGACAAGTGGGTGACGGTAACCATCCCGCTCACTGACTTCAACCGTGACTGGGACGGCAACGCGCTCAACTCGACATTCACAAGTGTCGACGACTTTGCTTCTCTGACGATCTTCGTCGTCAAAGGCTCTTACAACGACAAGTCGATCATTCCCGATGGTAAGGACGGACATCCGATCATCAAGATCGATAACATCCGTGTCGTACCGTACAAGTAAAATTGAAAGATTGAAATAATGAAAGATTGAAACATTAAAATCTCTCGACAATGAAAAACATCAAGCATATACTCTTCTTGCTGGTGATAGCCCTCACAGGGCTGTCGCTGACAGGATGTAACAGCGAGGATAACCTCGATACCGACCAGTACGGCAACGACATCTCTGTCCTGTCCTTTGGCCCCTGCCCCGTATTGCGCGGCGGCACACTCCATTTCCTCGGCTCCAATCTCGACCAGATCTCAGAGATTGACCTCCCGGGCGCCGACCCTATCACACAGTATGAGGTCGTGAAGGCCGGACGTGAGAGCGAGATCACCATCCAGGTACCCGCTGAGAAATGCGACACGGGTATCGTCGTGCTCAAGACACAGAAAGGTGGTGAGATCCGCACCCTCACACCGATCACTTACCGTGAGGACATCGTCGTCAAAGACTTCTATGTTGGCTCCGACACATCGAGCAAGACAGGTAGCGTCGGTGACATCCTGACCATCGAGGGCGACTACCTCAACCTCTTCCACGGCATCATCTTCGCCGAGAACGACACCGTCACGGAAGACCAGTTCACCGAGCACACACGCTACTCTATCAAGGTCGCCATCCCGAAAGAGGCTAAGACCGGCGTCTTCAAGCTCACGAACCTCGCCGCTACTCCGACAGAGTATGAGTCGAAGGAAGTGCTCACTGTCAACCTCCCAGAGGCTACAGGCATCGACAACACGAAACCGAAGGCCGGACAGACCATCACCGTAACAGGTACAAGCCTTGACCAGATTGTCAGCGTGAAGTTCCAAGGCGCTACCGTCACTGACGTCACGACTGCTGCCGACGGCAAGAGCCTCAGCGTCGTCGTTCCTGCTACGGCTACCGACGGCGAGGTGACACTCGTCACTGCTTCCGGCGTGGAGATCCCTGCAGGATCCATCACGACCGTCGTACCGACCGACCTCTCTTATGCTCCTGCTCCCGTGAAGAACGGAAGCACCATCACTGTCTCGGGTAAGGACCTCGACCTCATCACGAACTTCCTCTTCCCCAATGGCGACAAGGGCATAGAGGTAGCCGCTACTTACAAGGATGGTAAGATCTCTGCTACCGTGCCTGCTACGGCACAGCCTGGTACACTGACCCTCGAACTCGCCAACGGAAAGACCGTAACACTCGAATACAAACTCGTAGAGCCCGCCATTACGAAGTTCACACCCGCTGCCGTCACAGCCGGCGCTAAGATCGCTATCATCGGTACGAACCTCGACCTCGTGGAGAGCATCTCCTTCCCGGGTGAGACCGCACAGAAAGCTACTGACCTGAAGGTCAACGAGGCCGGTACAACAGCTACTGTCACCGTGCCCGCCGCCGCTTACGGCACAGGCTGCACACTGAACCTCAAGAACGGCACGACCGTCGAGGTGAAGAGTGGTCTGACGATCAACGCAGCTACAAGTCCTGCCATCAGCGGTACAGCTTCCGGCACAACGGGTGAGTATACCACCATCACCGGTAAGAACTTCAACAACATCGAGGCTCTCTATATCGGCACGACAAAAGTGACGAAGTATAAGAACAAGGAGAACACGACGATGACCTTCCAGGTTCCGTCGACCCTCGCAGCCGGATCTTATGAGTTCTCTGCTGTAGAGGCTGATGGCACGAAGGTCGCCCTCGGCACCTTCACCGTCAAGTCGAAGGAGACAGATATCATCTCTGAGTTCGGATATAAGACCATGGGTGGCAGTGCCATCACTTATCCGTTCAACTTCACGTGGGACGACAGCGGCCGCTTCCGCATCATGAAGAGCGATCTGAAGAAGCTCGGTGTGAAGGTTGGCTCGAAGCTCATCTTCTACAAAGAGACCTCTGCAACAGGTCAGGTACAGATCAACGACTGCAACTGGAGCTCTATCACGACCGTCTCCGACTGGAATGGTAACACGAACCAGGTTGTCTACACCTTCGATGCTGCCGGCATGAAGGCTGTCAACGAGACCTCTGACGGCTGGTCCGACACCGCCCTCATTCTCCAGGGTGACCTGAAGAGCGTGACGAAGATCGCGGTGCTGCCGTAAAGCCCTTCCCCTACCCCCCTCCCCCGTAGGGAGGGAAGGCCTCTCCCCTGACCCCTCCCCCGTAGGGAGGGGTTGATTACCACCGTAGGAACGGCCCTGGTAGCCGCCCTTAAGGTTGATCGAGTTCTGTGCGCCGCCTTTTAAGGCGGCGTCTTTCCACGTTAAAAACGAAACATATGAAGAACATCCTTCTTTTTCTTTTCCTCTTTCTCCCCCTCCTCTCCCACGCTGCCGACAAGTCCTCTCTCGTCATCACCTTCAGTGACAACACGACGCAGACCATTGCCTTGTCGGCGCTCCCGGACATCTGGATGAAAGACAACAAGATGACGGTCAAGACCTCCGAGACAACCCTCGAGTATCCGCTCTACACCGTCAAGACCTTCACCTTCGGCAATGCAACGGGCATCAAAGCCGTTAAGACCACCGAGTACCAGCTCACTGGCGACGCCCTCATCCTCCCCGATGAGTCCGCCGCCGTCCGCGTCTATACCCTTGACGGCAAAGCAGTGTCGTGCCCGGTAGAGCATGGCAACAGCCAGACCGTCGTCTCCCTCACCTCCCTCCAGCCCGGTGCCTATATCATCCAGGCAGGGGGAAGGAGCGTGAAAATAATGAGGTAGAGTTCTGTGCGCCGCCCTTTAGGGCGACGTCTATCCACAAAAAACAACATCATGAAAACAACATTTATAAATACGCTTACCCGCTTTTCTCACGCCCTTTCAAGAGTTCTTTCTTCCTCACTCTCGGTAGCTCTTTCCCCCTCCCTACGGGGGAGGGGACAGGGGAGAGGCCTTCCCTCCCTACGGGGGAGGGGACAGGGGAGAGGCCTTCCCTCCCTACGGGGGAGGGTCGGGGTGGGGCTTTTGCTCATCTCCCTCTCCTCCTTCGCCCAGTCTTCTACCGACAGCTACACGGTCAACAAGACGGACGGGACGAGTGAGAAATTCGAGATCGGCGACGGCATGTTCAACCACATCGCCTTCACTGCCGACAAGATGACGAACTACATCACGTCCGACGGCGAGGACATCGCCGAGAACGAGACATGGAACATTGCTAACCTCAGCAACGTCACGTTCTCCGTAGCCGGTACCCCGACGCAGGACTCAACTACCGAGACTGCCACCGTCTGCTGTAAGAACATGGGACCGGGCTATAACCTCGGCAACACCTTTGAGTCGAACTCACTCAAGACCTCGTATTTCGACCCTGAAACAGCGAGTGTCACAGCCTTCGAGACGCTCTGGGGCCAGCCTGTGACGACACAGGACCTCATGACGTTCCTCCACAAGAACGGCTTCGGTGCCGTCCGTCTCCCCGTGACCTGGGCGCAGCACATGGATGCTGACGGCAATGTCAACGAGGCTTGGATGAACCGCATCCAGGAGGTCGTCGACTACATCGTCAACAGTGGCATGTACTGCATCCTTAACACCCACCACGACAACGCCAGCGGCTCCGTGGCATGGATCAAGGACGACGCCACGAACTACACGAACAACGTGGCGAAGTTTAAGAAACTCTGGACACAGATCGCCAACCGCTTCAAGAGCTACGGTCATCTCCTTGTCTTCGAAGGATTCAACGAGATGCTCGACGGCAACAACTCATGGACACCACCTACCGACGAGGCAACCTACACGGTGCATAACGAGTGGGCCCAGGCCTTCGTCGATGCCGTGCGCGCCACAGGCGGCAAGAACAAGACGCGTAACCTCCTCATCAACCCTTATGCTGCCACGAACAGTGAGAAGGCACTCGCCCATCTCACCGTACCCTCCGACCCTATCGGCAACAACGAGCATATCATGGTCGGCGTACATACCTACGATCCGTACAACTTCGTCATCAACAAGACGTCATGGGACAGTGAGTGCCAGAAATATGTCACGGACATGATGGCACGTCTGAAGACTTACTTCGTCGACAAGGGCACACCGATCCTCATCGGTGAGTATGGCACCCACGGCAGTGATGCCAACGGCAACTACGTCTCCGTGAACAAGAAGTCATCCGACGCCTTGAAGAAGATGGCTGCCGACCAGGCTGCACAGATCACGAAGGAGGCGAAAGCCATCGGAGCCCCCGCCTTCTATTGGATGAGCATCATTGACGGTTCCGACCGTAGCGTGCCCCAGTGGTCCCTGCCCACCGTCGTCACCGCCATCATCAACGCGTACAACAACTAGGCGCTTCGCACCTCGGAGAGGTGCCACATGGTTAGCCCCAGGTGAGGAGCGCAGCGACGTAACCTGGGGTTGGAACGCGGCAGATAACCTGAGTACCGGCCTCGAAGAGGGCGAACATGGTCGGGGTGATTGACGGACCTCCTACCGCGTAGCGAACAGCGTAGCCATCTTTAAAATCTTTAAGATCCGTGTGAGATAAAACTCTTTGGAAATAAACGATGAAAAAAACTCTTCTACATAATCTTATCCTTTGCTTCATTCTCCTCCTTCTCTCTTCCTGCACCAAATCCAAGAAGGACTATGACGAATACGGGAGCGACGGGATGACGACACGCACGGAGCATCTCGCCGCGAACCTCCGCACCTTCGTCAACAAGGGCACGATCATCGGACAGCAGTACGCCACCGTCGAAGGTATCGGCTGGCAGGGTGACTCCGCCCGCAGTGACATCAAAGAGGTGTCCGGCCTCGGTCCCGCCGCTACTTGCTATGAGCTGAAAGGCATCGAGGCCGACAAAAAAGTGAATTCCGACGGCATCCCGTTCAGTCTCATCCGTAAGGACGCCTTGCAGATGTTCCGCCACGGCGCCATCGTGACGATGACCTGGCAGGCACCGGAAGGATCCGTTGAGACTGTCAAGGAAGAAGCAAAGAAAGTAGCAACGTTTATCGCCAATCTCCGCGACGACTATCTCATCCACGCTCCTGTCATCTTCTATCCACTGCCCACAGGTCTCGGCAACTGGTACGACCGTCTCCCGGCAGAGAGATACAAGGATATCTACAACGCCGTGATGGATGTCATGAAAGACGAGGAGGTGCCGAACATCGTGCCGGGCTATGCCGAGGCTTTCACTGATGGCTCACCCACGATGAAGGCTGCCCAGAGTGGCGGAAAGCTCTTTGACCGTTGTCCTGACAACGGCGACCTCAATCCCATCATCGTCAACGCCATCTATATCCAGCCGGCTGCCAAGGCGAATACCGCCGTCTATACGGCCACACTGCCGAAGCTCGTACAGGCCGTGGCTCACAATGCCCAGGAACGGAACCTCGTGCCGTCGCTGACGACAGGCATCGAAGGACTCCCCACAAAGAATCTCTTTACAAACACGATGCTACCCATCGTGAAAAACAACCGCCTCTCCTACGTGCTCTTCAGTGCGAACAGAGGCGACTTCAAGAACCATCATTTCGCAGTCCCCTATCCGGGCATCGACAATGACATCATCAACGACTTCGTTACGTTCTGTAACGACCGCTCCACAATCTTCATCAATGAATTAAACGGGGTATACCTGTAATAACCCTCTTGGCCCCAAACCCTAACGGCCCAAACGGCCCCACCCCTACCCCTCCCCCATCCAGGGGAGGGAGAGATATGCTTCAAGAGACGACATCCTGCTACAAATCAAAATAATACCAAAGTTTGGAACAGTCTGTTCCAAACTTTGGTATTATCTGTTCCAAACCGTGGTATTGTCTGTACCAAACCGCGGTATTGTCTGTGCCAAACCGCAGAACATACCTCCTACGGTGGTAATCTCTCCCTCCCCTGGATGGGGGAGGGATAAAGGGTGGGGCTTTCTACTCATGTATATCTTTCACCGCTCTACCCGATGGCTCGTTCATGTTCTTGAACGCAGCATCCCAGGCGAGGGCCTCAGCCGTTGAGCAGGCCACACTCGGCACACTCGGTACGGAGCGCGCAGCACTGTCGGAGGGGAAGTGCTCGGCGAAGATCGAACGATAGTAATATTCCTCTTTGTTACGCGGCGGGTTGATCGGGAAACGCTCGGCAGCATGTGCCATCTGCTCGTCGCTGACAGCCGATGCCGTCACCTCTTTCAGGGTGTCAATCCACGAGTAACCGACACCGTCAGAGAATTGTTCTTTTTGTCGCCATGCTATCTCCTCCGGCAGCATGTCGGAGAACGCCTCACGCACGACCTTCTTCTCGATTTCTTTGCCCGGACACATCTTATAACTCGGGTCGATGGTCATGGCCACATCAAGGAACTCCTTGTCGAGGAACGGCACACGACCTTCCACACCCCACGCAGCGAGTGACTTGTTAGCACGCAGGCAGTCGTACTGGTACAGTTTCGACAGTTTGCGCACCGTCTCTTTGTGGAACTCCTCCGGTGACGGAGCTTTGTGGAAATAGAGGTATCCGCCGAAGATCTCATCGGCACCCTCACCCGACAGCACCATCTTGATACCCATCGACTTGATGACACGCGCCAGCAGATACATCGGCGTAGAGGCACGCACCGTCGTCACATCGTAGGTCTCGATGAAATAGATGACGTCGCGGATGGCGTCGAGACCTTCCTGAATGGTATAGTTGATCTCATGGTGCACGGTACCGATATAGTCAGCCACGAGCTTTGCCTTGGCGAGGTCCGGCGCGCCCTTCAGTCCCACAGCGAAACTGTGGAGACGCGGCCACCAGGCAGGAGTCGTCCCACCATTCTCCACACGGTGACTTGCATAACGGGCAGCGATGGCAGAGATGACACTCGAGTCGAGACCGCCGGAGAGCAGCACGCCGTAAGGCACATCACTCATGAGCTGACGCTTCACGGCACCCATCAAGCTCTGACGGATCTCCTCCACGGCCTGACTATACGACAGTTCACTCTTCGGCCGTGACTTACCAGCCATCCACTCACGCGAGTACCAGCGCTGCATACCTTTGTCAGCCTCCTTGCTCCAGTAGTAATGACCCGGGAGAAACGGCTCGTAACGGTCGCACTGTCCTTCGAGGGCTTTGAGCTCTGAGGCGACATACACCTTCCCGTCCTTGTCGTAACCTATATAAAGAGGTATGACACCGATGGGGTCACGCGCAATGAGGAACGATCCGTCCTCGACATCGTAGAGGGCGAAGGCGAAGATGCCGGAGAGACGCTCGAGGAAAGAAGGGAAAGCCTCTCCCCAACCCTCCAAGGCCTCTCCCCGACCCTCCCCAGTAGGGGAGGGAGAAGCCTCTCCCCGACCCTCCCCCGTAGGGAGGGAGCTGTGCGTCATAGGATAGCCCTTCGATTTCCAATCTCTATAGAGGGCGAGGATGACCTCGCAGTCGGAGCCCGTCTGGTATACATAGGGTAATACTCCCCCTCCCCTATTGGGGAGGGTTGGGGTGGGGCTATTGGGGAGGGATGGGGAGAGGCTTCTAATCTCCTTATGATTATATATCTCACCATTGACAGCCAGCACCTGCTTCTTGTCGGGCGAGAAGAGGGGCTGTCGGCCGCTCTCAGGGTCGACGATGGACAGGCGCTCATGGCACAGGATGGCCGTGGGGCCGGTATAGATACCACTCCAGTCGGGACCGCGGTGACGGATCTTCTGACTCATGCGGAGCGCTTTCTGACGCAGCTCTGGCGTCTGCTCCTGGATATTGAATATTCCTACAATTCCACACATAATCTCTTTCTCTATTTATAAAACCTATGTTACTTACTTATTGGTTGTGCTTGCAAAATTACAACATTAATAGATAACAAACAAGCAAAACGACAATTATTTTATAAATAA
>Ga0256871_1000763_pt1 | contig 14359 bp, 15 predicted proteins | sample RumenRJG_07RNA_FD_185439 | JGI IMG/M metagenome (GOLD analysis project Ga0256871, IMG submission 185439) | Metatranscriptome of bovine rumen microbial communities from Lethbridge, Alberta, Canada - Rumen RJG_07 (Metagenome Metatranscriptome) | ecosystem: Host-associated > Mammals > Digestive...
CTGTGTTTTTTTTAATGATAATGATGACTGTCTTTAAGGACCATATCCTTTACTTTCATGAGTGAAGTAGTTGTGCTTCGCTCATTTTCTGAAAGCTTCATGGTGATATATTTTATAGTTTCCTCATAATCAGGAATCATTATATGTTCAAGTGCATTTACACGGCGGCGAGTCTTTTCAATCTCGTCTGCCATGAGCTGACAAGCTTTTTCTATTTCAGCAAGCCTTATCATCTTTGGAAAAACAGCGCTAAGAGCGCTTACTGCACCGTCAAGGTCTATTGAAGTAAATGCCATACCGTATGAATAGATATCATTTGTATCTCCTGAGCGATATTTCGTTTTGAACTCAGGAATATAAACGCTCATGACGTTTTTCTCGCTTACTTCAAGCTCTACTTCCTGCTTTGGGAGCATGAGTGCTGTTTCGAGGACTTCACTCTGCATTACAGAACCTGCCACTGCCATATATCTGTTTGCTTCGGATATAGCCGCTTCAACCTCTGTACGGAGCTGACGGTTTTCTTTTATGAGATTCATAAACTGCCTCATCAGCTCATCACGCTTGTCTTTCAAAAGCTTATGACCTCTTCGGGCGGATGAGAGCTTCTTTTTCAGCTTGCTCAGCTCCATACGGGTGGGATTAACATTAAGTCGTGCCAATCAGCTCACCTCATTTCTGAGTATCATAGTACTTTGTGAGGTATTCCTCTCTTATTCTGCGCAGCTCACTTCTTGGAAGAAGCTTGAGAAGCTCCCAGCCGATTGAAAGTGTTTCTTCAATACTTCTGTTATTTTCAAAGCCCTGAGAAACATACTTTTTCTCAAACTCATCAGCAAATTTCGCATAGAGCAGGTCTGTAGGTGTAAGAGCAGCTTCGCCCAGTACGACCATGAGCTCTTTAGCATCTTTACCTCTTGCGTAAGCCGAGAAAAGCTGATTCATTGTGTCAGAGTGGTCTGCACGGGTCTTTCCCTCACCTATTCCCTTGTCTTTCAGACGTGAGAGTGACGGAAGAACGTCAATAGGCGGATTAATTCCCTTTCTGTAAAGCTCACGGGAGAGAATTATCTGTCCCTCAGTGATATAGCCGGTAAGGTCAGGGATAGGATGTGTTTTATCATCTTCAGGCATTGTGAGGATAGGAATCATGGTGATACTTCCCTCTTTGCCGTTCTGACGACCTGCACGCTCATATATAGTAGCAAGGTCTGTGTACATATATCCAGGATATCCACGTCTTCCGGGAACTTCCTTACGTGCTGCAGATACTTCACGAAGAGCATCGGCGTAGTTGGTGATATCTGTAAGGATTACAAGTACGTGCATTCCTTTTTCAAAAGCAAGATATTCAGCAGCTGTAAGTGCCATTTTAGGAGTAGCAAGTCTTTCGATAGCTGAGTCATTAGCAAGGTTAACGAAAAGGACAGTTCTGTCGAGAGCACCTGTGCTCTTGAAGCTCTGAACAAAGTATTCAGACTCTTCAAAGGTGATACCCATTGCGGCAAATACAACGGCGAACTGCTCATCTTTTCCGCGTACCTTTGCCTGTCTTGCTATTTGTGCAGCAAGCTGTGCATGAGGAAGTCCGCTTGCCGAGAAAATAGGCAGCTTCTGACCTCTAACAAGAGTATTGAGTCCGTCAATTGCTGATACGCCTGTCTGAATGAATTCCTGTGGGTACTGTCTTGCAACAGGATTCATTGGAAGTCCGTTAACGTCCAGACGCATTTCGGGGATTATCTCAGGACCATCATCAATAGGTCTGCCGAGACCGTCGAATACGCGTCCAAGCATATCCTCTGATACACCGAGCTCCATCTGATGACCTGAAAAGACAACACTGCTGTCCTGAAGGTTTATACCAGCGGCGTTTTCGAAAAGCTGAACAAGAGCATTAGTGCCGTCTATTTCAAGAACACGGCAGCGTCTTTTTTCGCCGTTTTTCAGTCTGATCTCAGCAAGTTCGCCGTAAGTAACGTTTTCAACGTCCTTGACCAGCAGCAGAGGACCTGCTGCTTCTTCAATAGTTCTGTATTCTCTTGGCATCAGTCTTCCTCCTTAGTGAGCAGCTCATTCAGCTCTGAGGAGATCTCAACACTGAGCTTATCGAATTCTGCATCTGTTTTATTTTCTTCAACGTATTTGAAACGGCCGATCTTTTCTCTTACAGCGAGATTAGCTACAGCTTCTACATCTGCGCCTTTTTCGATAGCATCAGCTGCTTCATCATTGAAGTTGAGAATTAGCTTCATCATATAAAGCTGTTTTTTAAGACTTGTATAGGTATCGACTTCGTGGAAAGCCAGCTGGTGTAGGAAGTCTTCACGAATAGAACGGGCAGTTTCCATTTTGAGTCTGTCTTTAGCTGAAAGTGCGTCCATACCGATAAGCTTTACTATTTCTTTAAGCTCTGCTTCATCATGGAGTATAGACATAAATCTTGCTCTTGATTTCATCCAGTCTGTTGATACATTATTGTTGTACCAGTCTGCAAGGGAATCAGCGTACAATGAGTAGCTTGTAAGCCAGTTTATTGCAGGGAAATGTCTCTGATATGCCAGATTTGCGTCAAGTCCCCAGAATACTTTAACGATACGGAGCGTTGCCTGTGAAACAGGTTCTGATATATCACCGCCGGGAGGAGAAACAGCACCGATTACTGAAAGTGCACCTTCCCTGCCGTCTGTACCGTTTGATATAACTCTTCCTGCACGCTCATAGAACTGAGCAAGACGGCTTCCGAGGTAAGCAGGATAACCTTCATCACCGGGCATTTCTTCAAGTCGTCCTGACATTTCACGAAGAGCCTCTGCCCAACGTGAAGTTGAGTCCGCCATAAGAGCAACTGAATAGCCCATATCACGGTAATACTCTGCAATAGTGATACCTGTATATACCGAAGCTTCACGGGCAGCAACAGGCATATCCGATGTGTTTGCGATAAGAACTGTTCTTTCCATGAGTGATTTGCCTGTATGCGGGTCAATAAGCTCAGGGAACTCATTGAGAACGTCGGTCATTTCGTTTCCGCGCTCTCCGCAGCCGATATAAACGATGATATCAGCTTCTGCCCACTTAGCAAGCTGATGCTGAGTAACAGTTTTACCGCTTCCGAAAGGACCTGGGATAGCCGCAACGCCGCCCTTAGCTATAGGGAAAAGACAGTCAATGACACGCTGACCTGTTACAAGCGGCATATCAGGTGAAAGCTTTTTCTTATATGGTCTGCCGCGTCTTACAGGCCATTTCTGGATAAGTGAAAGCTCTTTTTCACCCTTCTCTGTTTGAATGACGCAAACGATATCGTCTGCGTGAAATTCTCCTTCGGATATTTTCTTTACAGTGCCTTCAACACCATTTGGGACCATTATTTTATGAAGAACGATATCTGTCTCGGGAACTGTACCGATAATATCTCCGCCGATGACCTTATCCCCTGCTTTCACTGTTGGTGTGAATTTCCAGAGCGGTTCGCGCTTCAGTGATGGAACTTCAACGCCTCTTGCAAGGTTGTTGCCGCAGACCTTTCTTATATCGTCAAGTGGACGCTGTATACCGTCGAAAATGCTTCCGATAAGCCCGGGACCAAGCTCAACGCTCATAGGTTCACCTGTTGACTCTACGCCCTCACCTGTTCCGAGACCTGCTGTTTCTTCATAAACCTGTATAGAAGCACGGTCACCGTGCATTTCGATTATCTCACCGATAAGACGCTTTTCACTTACTCGAACAACGTCGAACATATTTGCGTCTCGCATACCTTCGGCAACTACAAGCGGTCCTGATATTTTTACTACTGTACCTTTGCTGTTCATTTCTGCTTATCCGCCTCTTTTCTAATTTAATATATCAGAGCCTACAGCCTTTTCAACTGCGTCATGTAAAGCTCTCATGCCTTCGCCTGTATTGCCCTCAATTGCAGGAATAAGAACGATGGAAGGAAGCTTACTGCTCCGATATTTATTTATTGTATCGCTTACAAGTGCAGCAGCAGGCTCTGTGATGTATATTACAGCAAAGTCATTAGCTGCAAGCCTTGATATAAGCTTTGTTATTTTATCCGGTTCTGTTTCACGGAATACAGAAAGACCAAGAGCCGCAAAACCAGAAACGCTTGCGCTGTCACCGATAACTGCTGCTTTATACATATAGCTTTCTCATCCTTTCCGTGATAGTTTCCTTATCTGCACCGAATTCCTTGCATACAGAAAGAATTCTGAGATTTTTTATCTCTGCTTCTTTGGCGATATAATATGCCGCAAGGGGTTCTGCTCCAAAAGCCTGCATACGTGCGCTCTCAGCAAGTTCCATAAGAACATCATCACACCATTTTTCATACTGTGCCGATGAGTCTTTCAGCAGTGCAGCTGCATCTGCGTAATTTGTAGTTTCAAGGAAACCGAAAAGAGCATCGCTTCCGCCGAGAGCAGACTTTATGAGCTGATCTTTTTCAAGTGCTGAGCTGCCGCATACAGCTGTTTCCATAAGCTGGGCTGATTTATTGAGGATACTGCATCTGTAAGCCGTTTTTATATCCGCACAGACAGTTATAAGCTCTGCATACCTCTGCATGAATTCTCCGCCGAATTTATCAGCGCTTTCCTGCATTGCCTTTAAAGCTGCCGTATCAATAAGAGAATCAGAAAGCTGACCGTCGAGAGTTCTTGTTACGAGCTCATATGCTTCAGCAGCTGTATCGCGCATATATTCGGGCAAATTTTCATAACTCTTGGTATTTATGGCATCTGTAAGAACATTCAGCGGAACATTTGACGGAGCAATATAATAATGCTGAGGATCTCTGTTAGAGATGATAGCTTTTAATACTGCTTTAAGGTTATGGAAATCATTCCTGTAAAGAAGGATCTCGAGCTCTTTGCAGTCAGGAGCGTATTCTCTGAGCATTGTCCAAACATCTTCAAGACTTTCTGAACTGCCGCCTCCGTTTTTAGAAGCTATTATAGAATTGATCTCGCTTTTGCTTCTTGCGTTTATAAGCTGATCTATATCGCTTTTGCTTAGGAGAGTATTTTCCATAGCTCTTACAGCACCGACAGCATTTGCGTATTTTGTACCGTTCATGCTATCACCTACCTGAACAGCGCTCTTGCAGCTGTATCTCTTATCTCATCTTTTTCAGATTCGATAATAGCTCTGAAACTGCAATTTTCGGATATAAGACCATAGCTGAGAATAAAACCGTCATCAATATCAGCCGCCTGTTCAGCGAGTTTTATGCTTCCGCCTTTTTGCTTTGCAGCTTCATTTAGTTTTCTTTCAAAATCAGACGGAACTCTTGAAAGGTCTTTTTTTCCAAGAGCGATCGAGCCTTTATCTGCCTGAATGTGACGTTCAGCCAGTTTTATGATAAGCTCAAAATATTCCTTATCGGGAAGTGATTTGAGTTTATTTATGGTCTTTTCGATGGTTTCATCAATAAGCTCTACTTTGCAGGCAAGCAGTTTTCTCCTCATAGCTGCATCAGCTGAGGCACAGGAATTTTCAAAATCCTTTTCAGCCTGAGCCTTAGCTTTAGCCAGATGCTCTTCATATGCTTTCTGAGCTTTTTCAGCTCCGTCAGCTTTAATGCTTCTTGCTTTGCTCGCAGCAGCCTTCATAATGCTTTCCTCTGCCTGTTTCTGCTGAGCTTCGATGAGGTTAAGGATATCGTCAAGTCCTGCCATATCTTCACCTCCGCGCAGATCAAAGAGCAATATTGTAGATGATAAGGATAGAGATAAGGAGTGCAAGAATTGCGTATGTCTCAACCATTGCAGCCATAATGATACCCTTACCGTTGTGATCAGGCTTCTTAGCTGTGATGCCGACACCTGCAGCAGCAGTCTTACCCTGTACGATACCTGATATAAGTCCGACAATAGCTATCGGAAGTGAAGCAACAAGGAACTGAAGTCCCTGAGCTGTTGTAAGGTCAGCAGCTGTACCGCCGATAATTCCAACACGGCTGAGAAGGATAATTGCTGTAAGAAGTCCGTAGAGTCCCTGTGTACCCGGGAGAAGCTGAAGTATAAGCACCTTACTGAACTTTGAAGGATCAACTGATACAACGCCTGCAGCAGCCTCACCAACTATACCTACGCCCTTTGCAGAACCTATTCCTGCAAGAAGTGCTGCAAGTGCAGCACCGATAACTGCTAAAACTATTCCTAAATTACTCATTGTTATTTTCCTCCTTGAATTTGATATACTGAGTATTGACGGTCAGCGGAGCAAATTCTCTTCCGCCGCCTGTATAGAATTTTGAGAAAAGCTCAACGAACTGTAATCTGTCCGTATGAACATATGCACCGAGAAGATTTATTGCAAGGTTAGCTGTGTGTCCTACAATAAAGACTACAACAAGCAGCACTGCTTTAACAACGATATTCTTTGGCATTGTACCGATAAGATTTATAACGCTTGCAATAGAGCCTGTAGCAAGTCCCAGCGCAAGAAGTCGTGAATATGAAAGTATATCACTTAAATAGCCTGTTGCTGTGTTATACAGTGCATATAGACCTCCGAAAATCTTTCCGAAAATGGATTTTGAGCTTCTTCCTGAAGTAAGCACAAGTAAAATAACACCTGCTATCATCATGTAAGTACCAACAGTTTTAAGAGACTGAGGTACACTTGTTAAGATACTTGCGGCAAGCGGAGCAACGCCGAGTACCGTAAGATATACAGGTACAGTATCAAGTACAGCATCAAGCTTCTTTCCAGCGTCCCAGGACATTTTGAAGGATACAGCAACGCCGAGGAAAAGATGAAGTATTCCGAGGGCGAATGAGTATAACAAAAGTTTTATAGGATCGTCAAGCGGCTGGAACCAAAGTGCGATACTGCCGATTTCCTTATGGAAGAACTCTCGTGCTACGACCTGTACAATGTCGCCGAACCAGCTTCCGAACAATGCGCCCCAGATAATAGTTGATATACCGCAGTTTCGGAACATGGTGAGAGTTTTTCGCATACTTGTTTCAAGTTTAAATTTTTTCAGAGCGATAGTAGTGCCGATAAGCATTACAAGACCGTAACCTGCATCAGAAAGCATCATTCCGAAAAACAGATAGTAGAAAAATGACATTACAGGAGTCGGGTCAACGTCGCTCTTGCCCGGGAGAGCATACATCTTTGTGATGCCTTCTACAGGTGACGAGAATTTACTGTTTTCAAGCAAAACAGGTACATCTTCATCATCTGACGGATCTGTAAAGGTTATTGAGGCTGTATATTTGGTCTCAATCTCATTTTTTAGCTGTTCTGCGTATTTTTCCGGGATAAAACCTGTAAGTACAAATGTACTTTCGGTGAATCCGAGACCGCTTAGCGCGTCATACTTTTCTTTTCGCATTTGCAGATAATCGATGACAAATTTCAATTGCTGCCTGTTTTCTGCGAGCTTTACGATATTTTTCTTTGAATTATCTGAAGCTTTTTCAAGCTCTTTAATTTCTGCTTTGTAGCTTGAGATAAGCTCTTTTGGTGTATGGCTGTCAGCTTCGGAAACAGAAACGAAAGCCAGTTTGCGAAGTGTGTCACCTGCTTCTTCATATGAGCTTTTACTGCATAGGATAAACAGATTTGTCTGTTCCTTTGAGCCGCTTACGACCTCAACACTGCAGTTTTCGGGAAGCTGTTCTTCAAGAGCAGAAGCTGTTATCTGATATGGCAATGTACCGATATAAGCGGAAGTAGTGGCTGTCCCTTTGAAGTTTAAAGGGACATCAAGTGGACGCCATCTATCGAGCATATCGCATTTTATATCGAGTTGTGCGGCAGAATTTGCTGAATCGGTAATTATCCGCTGATTTTTTATGATCTCATTTGCAGCTGCCATTACCTTTTCCATCTGCATTGCTTCGCGTCCGAATTCATGTTTTTCGACTTCTGTTTTGCCGCTGAACATATCTGTGATACTCGCTTTTTCGGGCGCGTAATTATTGATTATATCAAGAGCCTGGGCAGCTGTATTTCTGAACTTATCAAATTCTCCGACTACTGCCGTGACGTTGGTATTTTCAAGCTCTTCATCGTCATTTCTTGATATTTCAACTACACCACGCCGCTGAAGAAGTTCTATTATCTTTTTACTGTCAGTCAGCATTGCAATAAGCTCGATCTTTTTCATTTTGAGCTTCGCCATATTTTACATCACTCTCCTTCCTGTGATACGTCTCAGAAATACCTGGCAATTATTTCGTCAACAGCTGAACTCATATTTTTTTCAGCAAGATTCTTAATACTGTCGATCTTTTTATTGCATTCTGCTTCGGCAATTTTTTCGTATTCACTTAGCTTTTCAGAAAAATCCTCTCTTATTTTTGCCGCTTCTGAAGCGGCTTCTGTGATCTTTTTCTGAATAGCGAGTGAAGAACTTCCTGAAGCGGAATTAATGATCTCATCACGCTGTTTTCGGGCTTCAGCATTTCGTTTATCAGAAAGAGCTTCTGCTTCAAGAATTTTCTTTACAGCTTCTGATGCCATTTAAATACCTCCTCGAAAAATGACTGTTAGTCATTTTGATACTTATAGTATAACACAGTTGATTGTCTTAGTCAATAGATATTTTGTTAATAAGTTCTAACAAAAGACAAAAGGGAGCTAACCCTACAGACAGCTCCCTTTCAAAATACTCAATTGACAATAAATATTATACCTCATTTAGGTAAAAAAGTCAATAAAAATTTTTTGAATAATTATTCATTTTTATAAAAAATTATACTCCGAAGATCTCAAAGTCTTCTCCTTTTAAGGAGATCGAATTGTAAAAACCTTTTTTTAGAGTATTGCCCGGATCATTTATATAAGCATTAAGTATCGCACGGCTCATATTAGTGATATCACTTCTTTTTACAGCTTCTTCCGGTGTAAGAAGAAGCACTTCACTATTCTCATAGCCGTCTGAAACAGGCTCTCCTGACTGGTATTTCAGTTTAAAAACAATGATCCATTGTTCTTTTCGAAATTGAACCGAAAAGACCGATTCTGCTTCCGCATTAACACCTGTTTCCTCAAAAAATTCTCGCTTTACCGCAGTTGTGGGAAGCTCTCCTTCCTTTACATATCCGCCGGGGATAAGTATGCGGTCTTTTGCAGAACCGTATGTATGTCTTACAAAAAGTATTTTACCGCCTATGTCGAGTATTCCGCATACAGCGTAAAAACGATTACTCATCTTCTTTTTTTACGACACTTATGCCAAGAACATCAAGGCTTTCGTCATCAACGTAAGAAGGACACTCTGACATCAGTTCGCTTGCATTCTGAACCTTAGGGAATGCAGTTACATCACGGAGACTGTCTGCCTTGCACATGATCATGGCAATTCTGTCGAGACCAATACCCATACCGCCGTGAGGTGGTGCACCGTAACGGTAAGCATCAACAAGGAAACCGAATTTTGCCTGTATTTCTTCGTCTGACATACCAAGCGCTTCAAACATTTTCTGCTGAAGCTCAAAGTCTGTAATACGCATCGAACCGCTTGAAAGCTCAGTACCATTGAGTACAAGATCCCATGCCTTTGCGCGTACATTTGCAGGATCGGTGTCAAGATACTCCAGACACTCTTCCATAGGCATTGTAAATGGGTGATGTGCAGCGACCCATGTATTGTGCTCGTCATCAAATTCAAAGAACGGCATCTCTGTTATCCAAACGAAATTGTATACGTCCTCAGGGATAACATCAAGTTTCTTTGCACAAATAAGTCTGATAGCACCGAGTGTGGAAAGAACAGTTCTTGTTTTGTCTGCACAGATAAGCACAAGATCTCCTTCATGTGCATCGACTGCTGAGCAGATCTTTTCGAGATCACCTTCAGCAAGGAATTTTTTGAATGAGCAGTTTGGCTCGTCTGCCCAGCGTATGTAAGCAAGTCCTTTTGCGCCGATACCCTTTGCATGGTCAACGAGCTTGTCTATCTCCTTACGAGTATAAACGCCTGCACCATTCTTTACGTTTATTGCACGTACAGAACCGCCTTCTTCAATTGCATTCTTAAATACAACGAAATCAATATCCTTGACAGTGTCAGTGATATCCTTTATTTCAAAACCAAAACGTGTATCAGGCTTATCAGAACCGTAACGATTCATAGCGTCAGCAAATGTAAGTCTTGGGAGCGGAGTTGGAACATCAACGCCGATTACTTCCTTGAATACACGCTTGATGAAGCCTTCAACGCACTCCTGAATATCCTCTGCATCAACAAAAGACATTTCAAGGTCTATCTGAGTGAACTCAGGCTGACGGTCAGCACGGAGATCCTCATCACGGAAGCAGCGCGCAAGCTGTATATAACGGTCAAAACCTGAGATCATAAGAAGCTGCTTATAGATCTGAGGAGACTGAGGAAGAGCGTAGAACTTGCCCTGATGAACTCTTGATGGTATAAGGTAGTCTCTTGCGCCCTCAGGAGTTGATTTCATCATCATAGGAGTTTCTATTTCAAGGAAACCGTTTTCGTAGAAATACTCACGGGTGACCTTAGCGATCTCATGACGCATGATAATATTCTGCTGTAAAGGAGCACGTCTGAGGTCGAGATAACGATATTTAAGACGAAGCTCGTCATTTACCTTTGTTTCGTTAGTGATCTCGAAAGGTGGTGTCTGTGCCTTTGCAAGAACTCTCAGATCGTTTACGAAAATCTCAACGTTACCTGTCTTGAGCTTGTCGTTCTTGCTTTCACGCTCACGAACTTCACCCTTTGCCATAAGGACATATTCACTTTTGCATGAAGCAGCCTTTTCAAAGATCCCGCGGTCTGTCTCATCATTAAAGAGAAGCTGAACAACACCTGTTCTGTCTCTTAACACGATGAATATAACGCCGCCCTTATCTCTTATTCTGTCCACAAATCCGCCGACAACGACTTCCTTGCCTGCTTCTGTAACTTCACCGCAGTAATGTGTACGCTTTAAGCCTTTCATACTGTCTGCCATTTTTATTTATCCTCCCCTGTGAATGCAAACATTGATCCGTTTGGATCGTCAATGCCGTCGAGAACCTTATTAAAATATTCATTCTCAAAGTTTGTTGTAAATTTATCATTAAGAAGTATCTCGGTTTCGTTTCCTGTTTCCATTTCCTTGAGTCTTGCTTTGCCTTCCGCAAGCTCATTGTCACCAAGAACAACTGTGTAAGCTGCGCCTATCTTGTTAGCATACTTCATCTGTGCCTTTATTCCTCTGCCAACGAGATCATACTCAGCACAGTAACCGAATTCTCTCAGTCCCTTGACGAGCTCCATTGCTTTTTCAAGAGCAGCCTCGCCCATTGTAGCGAAGTATATGTCGCACTTCTTAGGTGTGAGATAATCACAGCCCTGTTTTTCCATAACGAGAAGAAGTCTCTCGATACCCATACCAAAGCCAAGAGCAGGTACGTGCTGACCGCCGAGCTGTTCGATAAGTCCGTCATATCTGCCGCCGCCGCAGACTGTTCCCTGCGCACCGATCTCAGTTGTTACGAACTCAAATACTGTTTTTGTATAATAATCAAGACCTCTTACGATCTTAGGATTTACCTTATATTCAATACCTAAATTTGTAAGGTATTTCTGGAGCTTCTTAAAGTGATCGTCACATTCTTCACAGAGATAATCTGTAATAACAGGCGCGTCCTTGCCGATCTCCTGACAAATAGGACTCTTACAATCAAGAAGTCTCATCGGATTTTTTACAAGCCTTTCCTTGCAGGTGTCGCAAAGCTCTTCTTTATGCGGCTCGAAATAAGCTCTGAGCGCTTCGTGGTACTTAGCGCGGCAAGCAGGACATCCGATAGAATTGATATACAGCTCGATTTTTTTCAGACCAAGACGAGTGAGCAATGTTTTAGCAAGAGAAATTACCTCAGCATCTGCTGTCGGTTCAGCACTTCCTGCCATTTCAAGACCAAACTGATGGAATTCTCTGAGTCTGCCTGCCTGTGGACGTTCATGTCTGAAGCATGAAAGAATATAGTATACCTTTTGAGGAAGAGCCTCATTGAGGAGTCCGTTCTGAAGCATAGCACGTATAGTACCTGCTGTACCCTCAGGACGAAGAGTAAACTCTGTTTCCTTAGCCTTTACAGTATACATTTCCTTCTGTACAACATCTGTAGTTTCGCCTACAGAACGAAGAAAAAGATCTGTATTCTCAAAAGTCGGGATACGTATTTCCGAAAAGCCAAAGCTTTCGGCGGTATCTTTTGCGATTTTTTCTACAGTATGCCATTTGTGAACATCCTTTGGAAGAACATCTTCTGTACCGTTTGGACGTTTTATATTCATAGCCATATATTTCAAGCCTTTCCTGTTTGTTTTTACATGAAAATTGTCCCTGGAAAAGGGACAATTGAACATTTAGATGCTCGGATTACCGACCTCGCGCCAATCAAGATCGCCTCTTTCGAGTGCGAGTATGAGCGCTTCTGCAGTAGCGATATTTGTTGCAACAGGCACGTTATGAACATCACAGAGTCTGAGAAGATTCATTCCGTGAACATCTGCTGCCTTAGGGTTGATAGGGTCTCTGAAGAATAGAAGAACATCGACTTCGTTGCAAGAAAGAAGTGCGAGTATCTGTTCAGCACCGCCCTGTCCGCTAAGATATCTCTTTATAGGAAGTCCGGTAGCTTCGCTTACCTGCTTTCCTGTTGTATTTGTAGCAATAAGAGTATGCTTTGATAAAATGCCGCAATATGCGCTGCAGAACTGAACCATCAATTCTTTTTTAGCGTCATGTGCGATAATTGCTATCTTCATATATCTGTCCTTTCCCCGCAAAGCGGAATAATTTTTTCAATATTATACAGTCTTTACTGTAAGCGGAACAAATTCTCCGCCAAGTCGTTTTGAAATAGCGTCAAAGGCTTTTAGTGCCTCACTGTCTGTGGGGATAGGATTGCCCTTACCTGTAGCAACTGTCATTTTGAAGTCATCAGGGATAACACCGATAAGCTGAACACCGACCTTATCAATGATCTCATCAAGGTTTGTAATGAGTTCACTGCCAATGATCTTTTTGCTTATTTTATTGATTATAAGTCTCTGGCTCTTGTTTCCTCTGTTATAGAATTCATCTGACATAAGGCTTGCGTCTCTGATACATACAGGGTCAGGAGTAGAAATGACAAGTATAAGGTTTGCCTGTTCTACTATGTCAAATACATGGGAGTTGATACCTGCACCTGTATCGATGATAATGTATTCAAAGTATTTTTTTACGGAACGGCATATCTCTACTATCTGCTCTGCACTTACAGCAGTAAGTGTCTTTGGAGCACACAGAATATTCAGATTTGAAGCCATTGGTATCTGTGCAACAGCTTCAAGAGCAGATTTCTTTCCGCTTAGTACATCACCCAGATCATATTTGATATTATCTTCAACGCCGAAAATGATATCAAGACATCTGAGACCGAAATCAAGCTCGATTATAAGTGTTCTGTGTCCTTGTTTAGCGAGAGTATAACCAAGTCCTGCACAGACTGTTGATTTACCTGTTCCGCCTTTTCCTGAGGTAATAGCAATAATTTTAGACATTTCGATTCCTTTCCGATATCCGCAAGCCAAAGCAGTTTTGCTGCATAAACGGCACCGGATTCTGATAATTATTAATAATAATAATCCTACTGTACATTATAACACATAATTAGCTAAATGTCAAAGAACTTTTTAAATCGAAACATAAAATTGTGCAAATCAGTGTTTTTTTGAAATGACAATTGTGTAATTCTTACAAAAGATCATTGACTGCAGCAAGTATCTTGCTTACTGTCTTTTCAACATTACAGCCGTTTTCGTCTATGGTCACATCTGCATATTTTTCATACAGCGGAACGCGTTCTTTATACAGACCGTTCAGAGACTGACCATTACGTATTACAACACCTCTGTTTTTTATGTTGCCGAGGCGATATTTCAACTTGTTATAATCAAGCTTCAGATACACAACGATACTCTTTTCTGATAGTTTTTTCATTGCATCGTTTCCATAGACAACACTGCCGCCTGTAGCGATGACAGCTTCTTTCATATCTATATTGCTGAGAATACGATTTTCGGTTTCAATGAAGCCATCTATCCCCTGCTCTGAAATTATTTCTCTCAGAAGCTTTTTCTCTTTTTCCTGGATTATCAGATCCGTGTCAACAAATTTATAGCCGATAAGCTTTGCGAGTATTACACCTACCGTACTTTTGCCGACACCCGGCATTCCGATCAAAACAATATTTTTCTTCACATTTTCATCCTCTGAAATATTATTACATTATTATTTTACCCCACTTTGTGCAAAATGTCAATAGATAATTGACCCATATATTGCGATATTTATTTTTTATATACTAAATATTGACAAAAAAC
>Ga0256871_1000776_pt1 | contig 14292 bp, 11 predicted proteins | sample RumenRJG_07RNA_FD_185439 | JGI IMG/M metagenome (GOLD analysis project Ga0256871, IMG submission 185439) | Metatranscriptome of bovine rumen microbial communities from Lethbridge, Alberta, Canada - Rumen RJG_07 (Metagenome Metatranscriptome) | ecosystem: Host-associated > Mammals > Digestive...
ATATTGTCGGCGTAATCATCTATCTTAGGAGACTGTGCCAAACCAAAAGGAATGGTCTTTATTTCTCTTGAAAAGTCAAATCTGCCTGCAACAACACACTGTAACTCATCTTGCTTTTCAACTATGAAATCTTCCACTTCTTTCTTATTTTCGTAGAAACAGTAATTCACAACACTTATAGGACAATGTAATTCTTTAGAATTTTGTAACAGATAAAAGCCACCGTCAAGTGCATTGATATTATTCATCTGAAAAACAGCATGGTAATAGTCATAATTATTTTTATATTTGTGGAAATCAATCAAGAAGGAGTATTTCTTAAACCTATTCTTTAACCATTCTATATCAAAACCTAATGGCAGAAACAACAGTGAAACATTCCTACATCCCAAGCCCATATACATAAAAACATCATCTTCTATTGAGGATATGTCATCATCATTTTTGTCTATAACTGCAATAGAAGCACGGCTTTTACGAATAATATGAGGATATTTCTTGAAATAAGACTCAAAATACAATGAACTGTTATTGCTACCTGTTGCAATCACAAGATCAAAGTCTTTTATCTTATCAACAAAACGAACAGGCAATTCAGTTTTTTCGCTCATTCTGTTTATAAGGAAAGGAATTATGGTCTTATCATTGGAAGACAACTTAACTTGAAGACTGCAATTAGACAAAAGACCGCAAAGGATGTCATGAAAACCGACTGCAGGGATATTTCCAGCACAAACTATAGCAAGGTTTCTCTGCTTTTTGTTTTCTTCATATTTAGCTACAAAATCGTGCAACTCCTTTTTCTCCAACCAAGGAAGAAACTGCTTTAAGGAATATTGTATATTCTCTTTCAAAAACCACGCATTCCCCTGATGTGCCTTAATATACATAGACAAGTATGGTTCCTGGTCAATATTTTCTCTTATATCCTCTCCTAAAAAAGACAGTCTTTCTATTATTTCTTCTTTCTTCATAGTGTTCATAACAAATAATAGGTTTTATCTACTAACGCAATTTTATGGTCTTTATTGCCATTAAAGTCTATTACAAAAAATGCTCAAAGCATAACTTTGAGCATTTTATCATAAAACTTCATTTATCTTTTACCAAAGTTTCAATCTTTCACTTGGTTTGATGTACATCTTGTCTGAAGGTTTAACGTTGAATGCATCATACCACATATCTATATGAGGCAAAGCACCATTTACTCTCCAACGTCCTAAAGAGTGAGGATCAGATTTAGTTTGCTGACGTATTGCTTGTTCTGTAATATTGCTTGCCCAAACACCTGCATAAGCAAGGAAAAATCTCTGGTCTGGTGTAAAGCCGTCTATAACAGGAAGCTCTTTTGTTTTTGTTGCGTTCTTGTAAGCATACCAAGCAACTTGCAAACCACCGTGGTCAGCAAGGTTTTCTCCTAATGTCAATTGACCGTTAGCGTCAAGGTCTGGCAGAACTTTAATCTTAGAGAAGAACTCAGCATATTGCTTTCCTTTTTCCTTGAAGTTCTCAACGTCAGAAGCAACCCACCAATCTGTCATATTACCGTCTTTGTCATAGTGAGAGCCTTGGTCATCAAAACCGTGAGTCATTTCGTGTCCTATTACAACGCCTATAGCACCATAGTTGAAAGCATCATCTGCTGTTGGGTCAAAGAAAGGATATTGTAATATACCAGCAGGGAAACAAATCTCATTGGTTGTTGGATTATAGTAAGCATTAACTGTCTGTGGATACATCTGCCATTCATCTATATCAACAGGCTTGCCGACTTTCTTTTCAATATGGTCCTTAGTCCAGAAGCGATTGCACTCCATCATATTCTCATAGTATGATTTGTTAGCGTCAATGCTTAAACCAGACATATCAGTCCATTTGTCAGGATAACCTATCTTGACATAGAAAGTAAGAAGTTTTTCCAAAGCAGCTATCTTTGTTTCAGGTGTCATCCAATCTTGTGCTTTTATTCTTTCAGCAAGAGCTATCTGAAGATTCTTTACAAGTTTAGCCATTCTTTCCTTTGAACTTGCAGGGAAATATTTTTCTGCATACATCTTGCCAAGAGCTTCTCCCATCTGTCTTTCAACTTGAGAAGTGCAACGACGCCAACGAGGTTGCATCTCCTTTGAACCTGAAAGAGTCTTGCCAAAGAAATCAAAATTAGCCTCAGCTATCTCATCGCTAAGATAAGAAGCGGCTGATGTGATAACGTCCCATTCAAAGTAAGCCTTGCATTCTTCTGGTTTGATTTTTGCAAGCAGTTCGTTGATTCCTGCTACAAAAGAAGGCTGACCTACTATCATATTTTGGAAATACATATCTTTTATTCCCATAGCGTTCATTACCTTACGCAAAGGAACGTTTGGATATTTAGTTTCAAAGTCTTTAAGAGTCATTTTGTTGTAGTTAGCCTCTACATCTCTTAAGTCTGTACGTGAAAGAGAAACTTTTGCAATAGCCGTTTCAACATTCATAATGTATTGCATTTTCTTTTTAGCTTCTTTTTCTTTGAAACCAAAGAGTTTAAACATACGAACGATATGCTTTTTGTAAGCTTCACGTATCTCCTTAGTAGGTGCATCGTTGTCCAAATAGTATTCTTTTTGACCAAGAGTCAATCCTCCTTGGTAGATGTTAAGAATATTATTCTTAGAATCTTTTTCATCTGCATTGAAGCCCATATACATAAACTCCTGCATGCCATAGTTGGCATACTTAAATTGGAATTTATACAAGTCATCCATAGTCTTGCAGGCCTCAAGTTCTTTTATAATAGGCATAACGGGTGTTATTCCATCGGCATTTCTCTTTGTTGAGTCCATTGCCATTTTGTATAAATCAGATAATTTTCTTTCTGATGTGCCTTTAGCATAGTTTTTCTTCAATAAATCATTAAGTATGTTATTGATTCTTTCGCTATTGTCCTTAGCCAATTGATCAAAAGAGCCAAAACGAGAATAAGCAGCAGGCAAAGGATTGTTTTTCATCCAACCACCACAAGCAAATTCATAGAAATCTTCAGCAGGTTTTACTGACTTGTTAAGATTTTCAGGCTTAATACCTGAACCCAAATCGCCTTGTCCTAATGCTGTTAGTCCCATACAAGCAAACATCATCATAGGAATAAGTTTTTTCATCTTCATTACTTTGTTATTTTATATTAACTTTTTTATTTTAAACTTAGACAGTTATCTGTCGTTCTATTTCTTCAACGATTTTTTCTGGTGTGGCTTGTTCTATAAGCACCTTACCAACCTTTACATAAGGTGGTTTTGCGTTATCTTCATTGCAATCCAAGCAAGAAGAAGATAAAACTATAACTTTATCTTGTAAATTTTGAGGAATATAATTCTTCCATTGAGCTAATTGACTACCTCCTGTAAGATAGCAATATGTTCCGACACAAATTCTGACTGTAACCATAATGTTATTTGTTTTTTTATTGTTCTTAATACTTATTATACAACGTTATTTTTTGTCTAATATTCTAAATAAACTCTAAATTTATTGTTTTTAGAAGTTTATTCTCTATCAAACGCTTTATTCTTTTCATAACATTACGTCTTATTTCCAACTCCACAGGCAAAGAAGGATCTTGATGAGCAACATTTATCTTTGTTCCTACAAGAATATCTATAATATCTGCATCTATAACATATTTTAGTATATTCCAAGCAGGATTATCTTCTGGCAAGTCATTGAATTTATCCTCTTCCAACAACTTACTCAAAGCTCCAAGAGTTATTATACCTTCAGTAACCAAATCAATTCCTTCAATATGCGACTCAGGTGGTAAGCCTGAGGCTATTTTATCCAAATCCATATCCACTTCTATCTCCCTATTCAGTTCTCTTGCTATGATTTGAGAAGTTGTGCCACCGCAAACTATTTTCTTTCCGTCATAGGAAGAAATAACCTCTGCCAAATACTTGTCCTTCTCTTCACTAAACGGAGGTCCTGAACAAATAAGCAGTTTTCTTGGCTCACGTACATAAATGCTTATGCAGGAAATATCATCTTTGGATTTGAAATTATCGTTCATTTCTGCTTTTCTAACAATTCTCTTTGCCAATTCTCTTGCAGAAATGTTATTGTTTTTTTTCAACAATTCTTCTATAAAAGCCTCTACTCCATCATCCCAACCAAAAGGCATATCCATTTTTCCCATACCACTTTGGGAAACTCCGTCAGAATACACTACAAGTCTATCACCTTTTTTAAGAGAAAGTTCCGAAAGTTTCAATATTCTTTCATAAGCACCTGTCTCTGCATTCTCATTAATCTTATAAGTCTTGGGATCAAGATGTTCTACCTTTCCGTTTCTAATCAAAAGCAAAGGTGGAGTGTCAAACTCGGCTATCTTTGTTTCACCGTTCTGGTCTATATCTATAATAGTAAAGGTTGCGTATGAAATGTTTCGCTTACTATCAACAGGAAGAGTATCCATAATCGTACGAGCTGTACGCATAATAGGTTCTCTTTTGATGGAAAAATTCATAGCCATTGAAGCCGTCATCGTACTCAAGACATTGGCTTTTATTCCACTGCCTAAACCATCAGACAAAACAGCAATACAACGCTCCTGATTAGCAACCTTATGCAGCAAAACAGTATCTCCACATGCAAAGTTACCATTTTTGTTTATCTGAAAACATCCTGCTTCTACAAATATATTGTCTGCCATAGTACCGATGATTTATGATTATAGTGTATCTTCAGAAGAAGACTTGTTATCTTGTCCTTGACTATGAGACTCTATAATAGAATTAAGCATACTCTCAGTGTAGGAAGCATTCTCTCCAAGCAAGAAAGCAATCTGCTGAACAACTTTCATATTTTGTTTGATTACTTCTTGTGTTCTCGTAAGTACTACATCTTTTTTCACCTCTGGAGCATGCATATTCTCTATTATTCCACAGACTTGCTGATGATCCTGAACAGAAAAAACGCTAAGACGATAGTAGTTTTCATCTTCTCTAATATCCAACTCTACCAAATCTTTGCAAGTATCCAAAACATTAGAGAAATAATTGTGGAAAGACAGTGCTTTTGTTATATCCACACCAGACAGACCTGGTTTTAATTCATACAATTCTTCCATATCTCCGCCAAGAGTTGAAGCAAACTTTTCATTAGCTTGAACTATCTTCAAGTTAGCATCAACAATAACAACACCTTGAGGCATTTTCTTAAGAAGAATATTTGTTTTGTCTCTTGCTACTCTTCGCATATAGGAAACACACATATCATTTTCTGCCAAACCATCTAAAAGAGCAATAGCAAAAGACTTGCAATTATCATAACCACAACCACCACAATTCAAATAATCACTATCACTTACCTTATTAACTCGTTTTAGGATTTGAATGATATCTTTTTGTGTATAGTCTTTCTTCTCAAATGAATCTATATCATAAAAGTCTGTAGAGATATCGGTTTGGAAAAGTTGTTGATAGTTATCGTTTTGTTCACAAGTAGTTGTCTTGTCAAAAACTTGAGTACGCTTTACCAAAGAAGAAGTCTTCTTTATCGTAGCAGGTCCCATAACACAGCCACCTGCACAACCAAGAATCTCCACAAAGTATTTTTTATTCTTGTCAAACTTATCCACATCATTCAGAACAGACATCACGTTTTTTACTCCAGAAACTGTAAGAAGTTCGCAATCCTTTGATGTTAGTTTGCAATGATTTGAAATATTACCAAGTTCTTCATTCATCATACAGGAAAGCATTCCTCCGTCCGTAGGATAAAGATTTCCTATACCTGCTTTCATCGGAATAAATCTATCCTCATCGCTTGGTTTTTGAAACTCTAAATCAACACCTAAAAACTCAAATACTTCATTGATTTCTCTGAAAGTTAGAACATAATCCAATTTATTATCTTTCAGTTGCAGTTCTGTCTTCTTTGCAATACAAGGACCGACAAAACAAACCTTATAATCAGGATAAATATTCTTTAGGAAAGTAGCATGAGCTTCAACTGGTGAAGCAATAGGAGAAAGGTTATCTGAATATTGAGGATAATACTTTCTCACTAACTGTATCGTTGTAGGACAGCAGGAAGAAAAATAAACTCCATTAGGTTGTTGTTCTACCCAATCTTTTGCTTTTTGTGCTACAAGTTCTGCTCCTAAAGCTGTTTCACTTACACCTACAAAACCAGCCTCCTTAAAAGCTGCTACCAAAGCATTTTGTTCAACATCACAAAACTCACTTAGATAACTTGGTGCTAAGGAAACAACAATTTTTTCCTTACCTTTTAAAGCTCTAACCACTAATTCAACATCATTTCTTACTTTCTTTGCATTGGAAGGGCAAACCTCAACACATTTGCCACACCAGATACATCTTTCTGGCACTATGCTTGCTGAATTGTCTTCAAACTTTATGGCTTTGACTTCGCAAACTTTAACGCATTTATAACAATCCTGACAATTGTTCTTCTCTGTATAAATTGGATATTCTTTGGAATTCATATTTAAAAGTGGTTGCGACCACGGCGATTATTGATGTTTAAATGTCTTATCTAAAATCTCTGCTAACTTGATTTTATCCACACCTTTATAGACCTCATTATTAATGGTTACTATCGGACCTTCTCCACACAAACCACTACAAAGCTGTCCTTTAAAATCAACATCTGCATTCAAATTATTTTCCTTTAGATAATCTTGAATAAATTTCAAATTAATGTTGTTGCCATGTGCAAAACACGAACTGCCTAAGCATATACTAATATTTGTTTTTTCAGCCATATAAGTCAACCGTTTTTGTATATAAATGTTTATCTACTTATTATATTCAGTATTTCGTCAATCTGAACATCTTTTCCAAGTATATTACCTTCTTTGTCAACAAGAATATTGCTTGGAAGATATTTTATATTGTATAGTTTTACTACTGCAGAATTCCAACGTTTAAGGTCGGAAAGGTTTTCCCATTTATTTATTCCATCTGCTTTGATTGCTTCTTGCCAAGCATACTTGTTATCATCCAAAGAAACAGAAAGAATATTGAAATTATTTTTCTTGTTATTCTTGTATAGTCTTAAATAGTCTATGTTTTTTCTTCTGGAATTGTTATCCCAAGATGCCCAGAAAGAAATCAAAGTATATTTAGTATCCTTTATATATGAATACAAAGAAACCATTTCACCCTTTTCATTTTCCAAGGAGAAATCCCTTATCTTTGTTTTTTGGTATTCAGTAATGTCTTTATCATTTTCTGAAAGCTGTTCTTTCAATAAAGAATATTGAAACATTGTTGTTGCTTCACCTCTAAGAGAATTGACAGCCTTTTGCATATCATTTTCCGCCATATAAGGATAAAGATAGTTGCTAAGAATAAAAGGTGAATATATGCTTGAAGGGTTTTCCAACACATAGTTTGACAAACATTGCATAGGATTTTTTTCTCTATTGCAAGAATTTGCTATACGAGAAAACTCATCTTGAGAAGGAGAGCCTTCAACATCTACATCATCAAGAAACTTACGCTTACCACTTATCTTTATGTTGTCATTGCCCATAAAGAAAGAAATATCACCATCTTTAACAGGGAAACTTATCATAGCCATACATATCCTATCCACCTTACCTGAGAAATAGAAATCGCCATTGTTTATTCTGCTTTCAATAATTTCTTTTTCTCCATCTTTCTTCAAGAGGGTAAGCTTTATAATACCTTCTTTTATTCCTTCTATATTACCGCTTATATTATATGATTCATCATCTAATAGTTCAAATAACTTGTCGGATAATTCTTCCTTGTAGATATTTCTTGCAATGATTCTGCCTGCATTATCAACAAGAACATTATCAGGCAAAGACTTTATCATATAGTCTTTTACTGGCTGAGATTGCCACATCTGAAAATCACATACATTTGTCCAAAGAATATTATTATCCTTTATTATGTTCTTCCAAAGAATTTTGTTGTTATCTAAGCTGACTGCATAAATATCAAAACCTTTGTTCTTATATCTTTCATATATAACCTTTTCGTCTTGCAACTGTTCCATATAGTCTTTTGACCAAGAAGCCCAAAAGTCTATCAAGACATAGTTTCTGCTTCGTATGAATGAGTTCAAACTTACTTTTTTGTTATTTACATCAGTCAAAGCAATCTCAGGAGCTTTTTTCCCTTGAGATATTTTCTCCAAAGACTTGTCTCTATTTCTAAGATGTTTATAGAAATAACCCGAAGTAGCTTTTCCTTTCAAAGTATTCAAGTGTCTATCCATCTCATCAAAAGACCAATAATAAGAAAGATAACTTGCTATAATATCACAAGTAAATATATCTTCAGGATTATTTACCACCCAATTTTCTAAACGAGCAAGATAAACATCATAATCTTCATTGTCTTGCGGATCTACAATAGAATACCAGCGAAGAGTTTCCACCGCATCCTTGAACTTTGGCTTGTCCGTTTTTTTCTCTATCTTCATAGTCATTTGCAGAGATGGTTCAAGATAGATTCTATATTGCTTCTTACCATTTAAAGTAAGAAGAGCTGGCATTGTTTCTGTTGCATTACCTCTGAAAACAAATCTGCCTTTGTCATCCAATACTGTAGAATCCAATCTTTCGTTGCCATCTGGCAAATAAACTCTAAGGGTTGCATAACCAGAACCTTTTATCACTTGTCCATTAACGGTATAACCCTTACTTGTCATTACATATTGCTGTGTATAACCTACAAAAGCAAATAAAGTAAATATGACTGCAAATACTATTTTTTTCATAACAAAAATATGATGTTTATCTAAAAAATTCTCTTTTTATTTCTCTGTTTGTATCTCTCTCTTTGATAGATTCTCGTTTGTCGTATGAGTGTTTTCCTTTAGCAAGTGCTATTTTAAGCTTACACCATCCTCTTTCATCTATATATAACAATGTAGGTACGATGGTATAACCTTTTTCTTTGCTTTTGGCTTCAAGTTTTCTTAGTTCCTTTCTGTTTAAGAGTAGTTTTCTATCTCGCTTTGCCTCAAACTTACCAAAAGAAGAAAATCTGTACTCTGCAATATGCATCTGCATAACCCACAACTCTCCGTTGATAAAAGTACAATAAGCATCATTAAGATTGGCTTTACCTGCTCTTATGCTCTTTATCTCACTTCCGCAAAGAACCATACCTGCATTATACTCCTGCATAAGAAAGTAAAGAAACGATGCTTTCTTATTCTTTATCTCTACAATATGTTTTTCTACCTCTTGTTTCATTGTATGCAAATACTTCCTTTTGCAACACTGTTAAAAGTTTGTAGCCCCTGGGGGAATCGAACCCTCATTTAAAGTTTAGGAAACTTCCGTTCTATCCGTTGAACTAAGAGGCCATCGTTTCAAAAGACAAAGACTTCATATAGCCTGTCTTTGTCTTTTGAAATCTATTTCAAAGTACGTTTTACTTCTATTTCATCATATCCTTCAACAATATCTCCTACTTTAATATCATTGAATTTGTCTATGTTCAAACCGCAATCTTGTCCCATAACAACTTCCTTGACTTCATCCTTGAAACGTTTCAAAGAAGCAAGAACGCCACTATAAACAACTATACCATCTCTAATCAAACGAACCTTGGTGTTCTTGTTAATCTTACCTTCTGTACAATAACAACCAGCAATAGTTCCCACCTTAGAGATTTTAAATGTCTCTCTAACCTCAAGGTTGCAAACAATCTTCTCTTTGATTTCAGGAGAAAGCATACCCTCAATAGCATCTTTCAATTCATTGATTGCATCGTAGATGATAGAATACAGACGAATATCTATCTGTTCTTGTTCTGCAAGTTTTCTTGCTCCTTGAGAAGGACGAACTTGGAAACCAATGATAATAGCATTGGAAGCCGTTGCAAGTAATACGTCAGATTCTGTTATCTGTCCTACAGATTTGTGAATAACATTTACTTGTACTTCTGGTGTAGAAAGTTTTAATAAAGAGTCTGCTAACGCCTCAACAGAACCATCTACATCGGCTTTAAGGATAATATTCAATTCCTTGAAGTCTCCAATAGCAATTCTTCTGCCTATTTCATCAAGAGTGATATGTTTTTGAGTACGAAGTCCTTGTTCTCTCTGCAACTGCATACGTTTAGAGGCAAGGTCTTTAGCTTCTTTCTCTGAAGGAACAACGTTGAAAGTATCACCTGCCTGAGGAGCTCCATTCAATCCTAACAACAGCACAGGAGTAGAAGGTCCTGCAGAGGTTACAAGTTGATTTCTTTCATTGTACATTGCCTTAACTCTACCATAGCACGAACCAGCAAGTACTATATCTGTTTGATGAATTGTTCCATCTTGTACTAATATCTTGGCAATATATCCTCTACCTTTGTCCAAAGAAGATTCTATAACTGTTCCCTTTGCACGCTTATGAGGATTACCTTTAAGGTCTAACATATCTGATTCCAAAAGAACTTTCTCCAACAGTTGTTCCACGTTTGTACCTTTCTTAGCAGATATTTCCTGAGATTGTATCTTTCCACCCCAATCTTCTACCAAAAGGTTCATATTAGCCAACTCTCCTTTTATTCTTTCAGGGTCTGCACCAGGTTTGTCTATCTTGTTAAGAGCAAAAACAATAGGCACACCTGCTGCTTGAGCGTGATTGATAGCCTCAATAGTCTGTGGCATTATCTTATCATCACAAGCAACAACAATAATAGCTATGTCTGTCATCTTTGCACCTCTGGCACGCATAGCTGTAAAGGCTTCGTGTCCAGGTGTATCAAGGAAGGTTATCTTTCTGCCTGTGTGAGGAAGAACAACCTCATAGGCTCCAATATGTTGAGTAATACCTCCTGCTTCACCAGCAATAACATTGGTCTTTCTTATATAGTCTAACAAAGATGTCTTACCATGATCAACGTGTCCCATTACCGTAACGATAGGAGAACGTGGTTCAAGGTCTTCTTCTCTGTCTTGTTCTTCTTCACTGTTAAGGGTATCTACAACCTCTGCACCTACAAACTCTACTTGGAAACCAAACTCATCAGCAATAAGTTGTAATGCTTCTGCGTCTAATCTCTGATTGATTGAAACGAACATACCCAACTGCATACAAGAAGCAATAATCTTTGTTACAGGAACATTCATCATTGTTGCTAACTCATTGGCAGTAACAAACTCTGTAACCTTAAGAATCTTCTTCTCTTCCTCTATCTGTTGTAGTTCTTCCTGATGATGTTGTGAGATTAGTTGTCGTTTTTCTCTACGGTGTTTAGAAGTCTTACTCTTACCCATAGGAGACAATCTTGCAAGGGTTTCTTTGATTTGCTTTTCTATCTCCTCTGTATTTACTTCCTTAACTTTCTTTTTCTCTTTTTTGTTTTTCTTTTTATCCTTCTTTGCCCTAACCTCTTGCTCAATAGACTTAGCGTCTTTATTAACAGGACTAGCAGCATTAGTCTTTATACGCTTACGTTTTTTCTTTGAGTCAGCCTCTTCTCTATCCTTTTTGTTTTTATCTTTTTTGGTTTCTGAATGCTGGAACTGACTCAAATCTACTTTTTCTCCCGTAAGCACAGGACCTGTAAGCTTTACATATTGAGTTTCAATAAAGTTTTCTTTCTTTGGTTCTACCTTTGGAGTCTCTGGTTTTTCTACCTTTTCTTCTTTCTTTGGTTCTTCAACTTGTTGTTGCTCAGTTGAAGCAAGTTCAGCAGATTCTTTCTTCTTTTTCTTCTTCTTGTCTTTCTTTTCCTTAGATTCAGCAGATTCTTTAGGTTGTTCAGCAGATTTTCCCTTCTGTTTCTTTCTCTCTTTTTCTTCTTTCTTTTTCTCAGCAGCAGTCTTTTTGTCAGGTTTTATCTTGGTATTCAAAGAAGTCAGATCTATCTTACCAAGTATATTGATAGTCTGTCCGTCTTTACCAACAATAGTTCCCTTTTCTTGTTCATTTATTGTTGGAGCAACAGCCTCTTTGACAGCAGTCTTTTCGACCTTAGGCTCTTTGGCAGTCTTCTTTTCTTGCTTAGGACTATGCTTAGCCTTAGTTGTCTTTTCTGCAGGAAAGTCTATGGTATGAGTCTTGACAATAACATCATCAGCAGTACTTGCAGATTCTCCATGCTTATTAGCAACATCTTCATGCAAACCATCTTCTGCAACAATGTCTTTTTCTGTTTTTTTGTTTATGCTTATCTGTAGGCTATCTGCTTTTTCTTTCTTTTCTTTCTCACCTTGGAAAGCAGCCACGAGCAATTCGTATGCCTCAGAGTCTATCTTTGTCGTAGGTCTGTTTTCTATCGTCTTGCCTTTCTTTGCAAGAAACTCTACGATGGTATCTGTACCAATGTTAAACTCTGTTGCTGCTTGTTTTAATCTTATAGACTTCTTTTCTGCTGACATATCTGCTGTTTTTTTTATTAAATCCTTAAATTAATTTTTTTAAATCAAATGTTTATATACTTAAAACTTAGTTTTCAGACTTTAAATCTTCGTTTTCAGACTTTAAATCTTCGTCTTTTTTTGCTAAGTCTTGAATTTCTTTTTCTCTCCCCTCTTTTCTATTCGTTAGCAGACTCATCTTCAAACTCTGCTCTTAGAATATTGAATACATTTTCTACTGTTTCTTGTTCTAAGTCTGCTCTTTCTGCAACATCTTCTTTAGAAAGAGCAAGCACATCTTTAGCAGTATCACAACCTATAGACTTCAATGCCTCTATAATCCATAGCTCTATTTCATCAGAGAATTCTTGCAAATCAACATCGTCTTCATATTCCATATCACTGTCTCTATATACATCTATTTCGTAACCTGTCAGTTTGCTTGCAAGTCTTATGTTGTAACCGCCTTTGCCTATGGCCAAAGACACTTGGTCTGGTTTCATAAACACGTCTGCTTTCTTGGTGTCTTCGTGGATAGTAACAGAAATAACTTGAGCTGGAGACAATGCACGGGCAACATAAAGCTCTGCATTTGTAGTATAGTTGATTACATCAATATTCTCGTTTCTTAATTCTCTGACTATGCCGTGAATTCTTGAACCTTTCATTCCCACACAAGCACCTACTGGGTCTATTCTGTCGTCATAGCTTTCCACAGCTATCTTTGCTCTTTCTCCAGGTTGGCGAACAGTGTTCTTTATGGTAATAAGTCCGTCAAATATCTCTGGAACTTCGTTCTCAAACAATCTTTCAAGGAAGATAGGAGAAACTCTTGAAAGAATAATGTTAGGAATACCGTTCTTCATTTCCACCTTCAAAACTATACCCTTAACTGCATCACCTTTTCTGAAAAAGTCTCCAGGTATTTGTTCCTGCTTTGGAAGAGTTAATTCAATACCGTCTTCATCTATTACCATTATTTCTTTCTTCCAAACCTGATAAACCTCACAAACAATAATGTTTCCGACTTTTTCCTTATATTTATTGTATATTCTTGCACGGTCGTATTCCTGTACCTTGCCGATTAGGTTTTGTCTAATGCTTAATATATCTCTTCTTCCGAAATCAGCAAAACGTATCTCCTCACTTAATTCTTCTCCTACTTCAAAGTCAGGCTCAATCTTTATTGCCTCAGAGTATGGAACTTGAGTGCTTGAATCGGTAACCTGATCATCCTCAACAATGGTACGATTTCTCCATATCTCCAAATCGCCCTTATCTACATTAACGATAATGTCTATGTTTTTGTCTGTGCCATATTTCTTGGCCAACAAACCTCTAAGAACATCTTCCAATATTCTCATAAGAGTTTCGGTATCTATACCTTTATACTCTTTAAATTCTGCAAATGAATCAATTAAACTAAGTTTTTCCATTATATATTATTGTATTTATTTCTTTTTAAAATTAATTATCACCTTTGCTTTGTCTATATCTTCAAAAGAAAAAGCCTTTCCTTGCTTATCTTTCGTGGTGGTAAGAACAATTCCTATTTCATCAACATCTGCAAGCACTCCATTATGCTTATCACCTTCTTTATCAATAAGTTCAATGTCTTGTCCAATATTTTTTTTGAACTGTCTTTTCATAGTAAAGTATTCTTCCAAACCAAAGGACATAACCGTTAATTCAAAATCCTCTTTATCCCTGTCTAAGTGCTTGTCTATATAACGCGACAACTCAATACAATCTTCAACCTTTACGCCATTGTCTCCATCAATGCTCACCTCAATAACATTATTCTTGCTAACCTTGATTTGAACAACGAAAATATCATCGCGCTGTAAAGACTGTATAGCTTCGTTGGTTATATTTTCTACTAAGTTTTTATCTATCATAAATAAATTCTCTTATAATAAAAAAAGTCCTTAAAGTCTGAAAGACCTTAAAGAC
>Ga0256871_1000777_pt1 | contig 14288 bp, 19 predicted proteins | sample RumenRJG_07RNA_FD_185439 | JGI IMG/M metagenome (GOLD analysis project Ga0256871, IMG submission 185439) | Metatranscriptome of bovine rumen microbial communities from Lethbridge, Alberta, Canada - Rumen RJG_07 (Metagenome Metatranscriptome) | ecosystem: Host-associated > Mammals > Digestive...
ATGCCCAAGGTAAAAAGTAAGAAGAAGTAATGTGAATTACTAAACTCCTTTTCACCTGGAATCTTCTCTTTATTGAATAGGTTAATTGCACTGAATCCCACGCAAAATAACGCAAAATAGCAGATTAATCCATTCAATGGTTTCATTAACTGCAATGAGTTGTTAGGGTACAGTCCCAGTACACCCATTACCATTAATAAGATCACCATAACCGTGAATAAGCTTATTCGACGGTTAGTTTTCTGATTCTCACTCAAATTAGATGGGTGGATCAGATTCTTTAAATTTACCATGTAATTATTATTATTTATTAAATTAAGACTGAACTATTCAGTCTTTTCATCTTTATTTTCTATTGCATATTTTCTACCCCATTTTTTATTGGTATCATTTCTAATAACACCATTATCGTAATCAGCATCTTTATAAACCTTAGGTTTCAAACTATGGTTACGATAATCTTTCTTGAATTCATTAATATCATCATATCCACGAGTGAAGAAGTCCCGTCTCAGCATTCCTTTGATACTATTTCCATACTTATCATATGGATCTGGACGATTCATTTTCTTAGCATAAAATTGTTTATGGGTAATCCCAGCTTGAATTTTCTCAGCCTTACTCATACCATATCCTAATGGTACTTTCTTAGCCTTATTTTGAGCTTTCCTATACCCTTTCTTGACTTCAGCATTCTCAATAGTAGTATAATGCTTAGTCATGTTTACCACAGTTTCATCCTTATTCAATTCTTTCTTACGATAAGTTTTGAAATTGTATCTAAAATTATCTTTACTTAAATCGTGGAACTGGTCTAGATAGTTATCACGATGCATATGCTTCTTAATAAACTTTCGATCGATATACAATCTCAACTTAAACCTTTCATGATACATATCCGTAATCTCAGGATTAGGGTCAGAATACGGATTCCTTCTTATTCCAACCAAATCAAAGATATGAATCAGATTAGTTTTTGTAGTATATGCCATGAAAGCAAATTTAGTACCTTCATCCAAGGGTAGCATTGGAGGATCAGACCATACCATGCCCTTCTCGAAAATACGATAGATCAGATCGGCATCCTGATCGGAATCTAATTCGACCTGGATCAAATGTTTTCTATGAACTTTAATTTTATACATAATTAATATAAATTAATAATACATTTATGTGAATTCAAATCCCAAATATCGCCAATAAACTTTCTAACTGCTCTTGTGAATGTAGTATCAACAGTCATTATATGCTCAACATCAAGATTCTTGAGATACTCATCCCATGCAACAGACTCTGATGTATGAATACATTTAACGTAACTAGGTAATGTAATGTTATGTAAGAATAGATCTTGCAAGCAGTTACGTTGAGGTCCAAATGGATCTACAACTGCCTGCGGAATAAGTTTAAATAACTTTGGACTTTTATTATATAGTTCATACATAAGTTCAGTTGAGAATGTACTCCAATCTGAATCTTTAGTATAGTCAAGTCTACGATCCAAATACTCCTTAATTACCTTATTACCTCTCTTACATGACATTAACCCGATACCTAGGGCAGTTGTATATCTTTCATAATAGTCAAGTTCAGATTCTATTGCGACTCGATCACCATTATTAAAGAATAAATCTTCAATAGAATCTAAGCAGATCATATCCATATCACAAATAAGACCTCCATCTTCATATATAGTCTCAGCTGCATATTGATCTATGAAGTGAGCTACACATTTCCATTTATCCTTGGAATTCTCCCATTCATATCCAATTGAATTAACTATTGATATGGATAGTCTATCTTTAAGTTCGGACCTAAGCAATCCAAACCAGTTGCTATCTTCTGGAATCTTATCAATATGTAATACGACCTCACAGTTTGGATTCATTACTGCAAATGATTTGATACTTAGATAGTGAATTAATCTAAACCAATTATAGTTAGGCTTCACTATCCTAAAGAAATGAATTTTATTGCTCATTCGGATAATTCATTAAAGTAATTTTCAAATAATTTTCTAACGCTAGGTTTATTAAATGTTCTATATCTATGGGCAGTCCCAATAGCATTAGATATATCTGAATTGCCTATATAATCTTTATTAAACTCTTTAATTAAATTACAAATTGGATCCACTGGTTCTTTATTATCCACTAATACTTTCCATACTTCTGATCCAATTTTATTAACATCTAAATTCTCAATATACAAGTCATTATCATCAATTAAAACTTGTATATTTTTATCATACTTTTCATTAACATAGCGAATGATAGAATCATTTAAGTTCCACCAGTCATAATTATTAGAATCATTTAAATTAATCATAATCCATCAACATAATATTTCTATAATGACTATTATTTACATTGTCAGTGTCAGAATATAGTCTATTTCTATATACATGGATATCGCAATTAGTAAATAATGTTTTTATTTGTGATCCAATTGCATATAATTCATATACTATTCTGACCTCTCTTGAGACTCTTATACTGCATACACATATAAACGAATCTAATGGACATTGATTTTTAGCCATGATAGTAAAATCTCCTAATATCTTCCATTCGGATCTAGTTCTTAATTTCTTAGATCCTATTGCTGGTGGTACTGGTGACTGTTTAACCTTATTTATCCAACTGGCAATACTTGGTAATAGATATTTATATCCATCAGAATTCTTTATTTCTGATAAATTCTTACTAAATTCACTAGTCATACCATTATCGATATCAGTTAATAATTGGGTATCGCTAGGAAATTCAATCTTTGTTCCCTTAGTTCTTTCATCCTTGGTATGCGGATGAAGTGAATTTCCATTTGTAAAGTGCATATGAAAATAAAAAAAAAATAATATCGAATACGGGAGTTGGCTCTCATCTTATACCATAATCTCCAATAGACTCATATTAAAGTCTAATAAAAGATATGGTATAAGATGAGAGCCAACTCCCGTCAAACCAGTTATAATGATGTCATCCTTATCATGAAGTCCAATGCCCACTTTATAACTCATATTAGATATTATTCTAATACTAATCATAAAATAGATATTGGATGAACTACTATGCGGCTACTCTACTCCAAGAAAATAGAGAATCAAAGGACTAAGAAATCCGATACCTAATAGGCATCCTAATACGGATTTCCAAGTTGGGACTTCATCGTCCTTAAAATCCACCTCACCGAAGAGGTAGTAGACGCATGAAGAAATCAAGATAATCCCCATAAAAGATGTTAAAATAATTCCTAAACTCATAATTTTAATTTTTTATGATTAAACATGAATAATAAGAGGATACACATCTTCCTCTTACAATTATAAGGGTTTTACCCCCTCCAGAACGTCTAATCGCCTCACAATTTTATTCCAGATTTAATATAATAATTTTTAATTAAATCTAATATTTTGTCGGCTAAATCAACTGGTATCGGGTATACTTTTGATTTCTTATCGTTATATGAACTAGTACGCAATACTATATCAGTTAACTGGCCAGTTGCAATTGAATTTTGATCATATTCAAAATTAGAAATAGTTACTTGACCATTATGATATGCAGTTGCAATACTATTCCAATAATTATTTAAATCTTCTGGAAATAATATTTCATCTAAACTGCCTCTGATTACATCTTCAGCAAATTTAATATCATAGCACATCTCACCTTTCCAATATCCAACTTCGTGCAGTTTATCTAATCTAATAAATAGACAACTAGGATCTGGTAGATTACAATATCTATTAGATTTATCTATACCCAATGCATTAGCTCTCCTAACGTCTGGAATTCTTCCATCTTCAATTATATAGTTAGTCCAGGCAATTCTATATTGACTTCCGCAGTTAATTATGTCATTGAAGGTCAAAAATAAGTTTGGATGAACTATGTTATCATCATCTAATATATAAATCCAAGTAGAAGTATCATCAAAATTAAATTTTGATTCCAACTGCCTTAATGGTTCATTAAATATATCACCTCCATAATTAGGTTGATTTGAAAGTCCAGATCCAATCCAAAATACAGTTATACCATTGCTCTTACAATATTCTATAGCATCATCATAATCTCCCTTACCATTATACTGATCTATACAAATTAACCATATTAAATCAGTATTATTAAGTTTATTTATATTATTATTTATTGACAGTGCTATATTATATAGTTTATCTAATCTTAATCCAGCAGTTAATAATATTAAAGTATTCCTTGAATCCATTTATATTTTTTAGCGTTATATTCATCCATAATCTCTTTATTAGATACTATATCACTAATAACCCGACTGGCATTATCATATAAATTCGGGTCATGATCTAGTTCTTTGAAATCAGTATGAGCAAAATATGATGGCATTACATTCCCAGGAAAATTCTCAGCTGAATTAGCATATACGCAATCTGGAATAGACTGACCTAGGCTAGATATGAATTGATTTAATTTTTTAGGATGAAGCCAAAAGAATGTACCTGCATAAATATATTTATATTTATTAAATATGTTATTATCATGAAACTTAAATATCCCATGAAATACTTGATCTGCATAGAACATTGACCAATCAACTGAATCTTGAAATCTAGGATCTAGATTAAAATAATACATTGAGCATATCCAATCAATTATGCTATTAGGGTTATGTCCAAGATTAGTTACAGCTTTAGAATGAGCAAAGAAAACTGCTCCATCTATATTAGCCAACTCTGATACTATGTCACTAAAGAAATATTCAGCTTCCCTACTTCTAACATTCTTTACCACTTTAAATCTAATATTACTAAATCCAAGTTCAAGGAATGTTAATTCTGCAGTTTTTATTGAGATATCTGAAGTATCATCATCCACCGCTATAAATATAACTGCATCATCGAATAATGAATGGTACTCTTTAAGACATGCCTTATGAATTTCTAATGCTCCAGCAAATGGGAGTTTACTCGGAACCCATAAATAATAATATAGAGTTTTCTTTTCACCTGATCTTTTTAATATCATATCTTTTCGAAATCGATTTTATTTTATCATAACTTTCATATAACTTAACACTCATCAGTTCAGAAACATTTATAATTACTTCCCGCTTACCGTATATTTCAGTTAATATGTTATATGATATAGACTTTAATTCTTCTAGTGTATATTTGAAATTATTTGAAATTACTTTATACACTAATTCTTTGAAATCGAAATACAAATGATATGACAAATTCGAATCTGAAGGTATCTCTGAATCAATTGAAATGAATAATGAATCTATTAAAGTTAAAATCTCTTTATAAAATTTATCATTACTAGACTCACTATTTGCCATATCAATGAATTTATTTATTTCATCATCTGTAAGTCCATCTAAATTTCCCAATTTGAACTGATCATATTTTTTATAAGTAGATATGCTATTAGATTTATTTAGGTATTGTAACACAGAATTAGCTAATACTGCTGATAATACTTTATATGATGGAGGACAGTCGTCAGAATCAGCTTTATCCATGATGCCATTAATAGCTAATTCTAATGAATATGGATTTCTGATATTTAACATTGCAGTACCAATTTGATTATAATCAGAATCATCTGACTGCAGTATGAATAAGTATTGTAAATTATTATTCTTAAGTAAATTTAATAATTCTTCACTTTCACTAACTATCTTTTTAAATTTATCAAGTTTCATAATCTATAAGTTTAGAGTTCTATTAAATATTTAATTTTAATAGAACTAATTAATTTAATTTTTCCAATAGTTATATAATCCTTTTGATATCTCAAAATTATCCCATTTAAATCTCATTTTAATTGGAGAATTCTTAGCCCAGTTCCACATCTCCTGGAGACCTGCTCGGAGATTAATTGACTCTTTATAGTCTAATAAATATTCGGATTTTATATATGTAGGAACTGCATGCTTAACTTCGAATCTAGAGTCTAGATAGTTAACTTTATCATATCCTGTAATCTCCTGTAGCATCTGATTCACATAATTAATGGTATATGGAACCTTACCACCTAGATTTATAATTTGCTTACTACAGTTAGAGTTAAATGCCGATTTTAATAAGCAAGGAAGTATATTATCAATATATGTGAATGATCTAACTTGATTTCCATCCCCATAAATTGTCATCGGAGAGTTATTTAGTATTTGATACATCCATATTCCGATAACATTGCGATATCTATCCCATATATTTTGATTTACTCCAAATACGTTATGCGGACGTAAAATGCACCAATCAAGTCCATGTTGTATACCTGCTACTTTGATATCTAATTCCATGGCATATTTTGAGATTCCATAGGGATCTATAGGATTTGGAGTTAGATCTTCATCAAATTTAGTACCATCTAAATTTCCATGTCCATATACACTCATTGATGACGTATATATCAGACGTTTTACATTATAGTTTATGCAGTTATTTATAATATTAACTGTCGATAGTATATTGTTACTATAATTAAATTTTCTTAGAAATGGAGATAAACCTTCAGCAGCATATGCAGCAAAATGAAATACATAATCAATATTATTCTTAGAAAATATTGATGATATGTCATCTTTTGCTAAGTTCTTTACATATAATTTTACGTCCGGACTAACATTTTCTTTATATCCACCACTAAAATCATCTATACCAATGACTTTAATATCTTTTCTAGTATCTAATATATAGTTGGCAAGTCTACTTCCAAGTAGACCTGCCACCCCAGTTATGAGTATAGTTATCATGAAATTGTAATTCTAATTGAATCGCCACTTTTAACTGCGGAATCTAATATCTTATATAGCTTATTATACCACAGTCTAGAATCAGTTACCATTCCAACTTTAGTATTCTTCCCAACTAAGATACATCCTTCAGTATCCTCACTAGAATTTCCAGAATGAATTCTTATTCCAGAAAATCCTGGAACCTTAGATATCAATGGCATATTCTTTTTGAATCTCGAAGAATATGTTATAGATATGGTATAAGTTCCAGTTGGAATAGCAGTCTTACTTTTAATTTTTATATTGGCAATTTCACTGTAAGACATTTTATTGTTTAGTCCTCTATCTGTATCTTCTAAGGTATCACAAAAATACTCTTCATTTATATACAACTTTCCTACGGTATAAGTAGGCTTCTTAGCTATTCTCTTGACTTTTAATTGCATACTTACTTAAATCATTTAATTTGGAATATTCTTCTATAAATTTATGTCCAGCTTCAATTGAATTTTCGACTTTACCATCAAGAATCGATTTTTTGAATGCATTCTTTATCTCAGTTATATATTCACCTGGAAGTAAATGTAACTGTTCCATGATCATATTTCCATTTATAGAAATTTTCATCAACCGCAGTTCATCATATTTGATTAGGTCGTAGATCCTTGACATTATCTTCTGATATTTACTTATGATAATATCCTTAGACTCTTCATTATTAGTAGTAATATCACATATACATAATTCCATTAACCTAGGCATCTGATCACCAGCTAAAGTAATTAGACGACGTACCGCAGAATCTGTTACGGAGTCACTAAATAATTTCATAGGTCTCATATGGAGTGCTATCAAGGTAGACACTACTTTAACATCATCATCATTGAATCTTAATGTCTTCATTATAGGAACTATCATTTTTGATCCGACTTTATCGTGGCCATGAAAATTCCAACCTTTACCTTCAACAAATCTACGGGTAACAGATTTACCTATATCATGCACTAATGCTGTAAATCTAAGTAATGGATCTGAATATGATTTACAAGCCTTAGCATATACTCTCAAACTATGATCTAGAATATTTTTATATGTAAATCCATCACGATCAATTGTAGTTTTAAATTTAGCAAACTCAGGAATTAGCGTAAATAATACTCCATTATCTGCTAATTTATTCATTTCTGAAATTGATTGATCGGAATCCATAGTAAGAATTTTATGGAACTTATTAATCTGCTCTCTAATATTACTGTATTTCATTATCTAAATTGATTATAATTATATGTGCTAGCTCCTAACTGTGCAATAACATACTCATAGTCACCTTCTTTGAAATTCTTCCATACATGATTCTCAATAATATGAGAGTCATTTATCCATATAGCTTCGGCTATACGGTCTTGAGTGAATTTCACCATGTTATCTAAATCGCGAGACCACATGGAGTGCTTAATTATAAATTTCATAGCTAAGTAAAAAGTGGGAGTATCCTTAATCCATGGGCAGTGTTTCCTTGGATCTGATATTATTAACTGGTCAGACAACTCCTGCTTAAACTTAGTTAACCATGGCATGTCATATACAACTTTAGTTTTAGTATTAATTCCATGCGCCGAGTTGACTGATGGAATTTCAGTACATTTTAATATTAATCTAAACCACTTTTCTTCATTATTATATTCAAATGAATTTTCAGCTAAATCAATATTCATTAGTCAGTATTAGTATTACCTTCAATAAAACGTTTATCTGCATTAGACTTCCTCATGATTTTATCTGCAACTCTAACTGCCTGTGAGATAACACCATCAAGTCTACCTGCTGATTCAAGTTCAATCCAATTACAATGGGATACCAATATCGTAGTTAATTCTTCTAATTTATTAGCTTGTCCATCATAATTTGGAATTGGCATTTTATGTTTTTTATATACTAACTTCAATGATGAATTCTGCCATTGCAATCCTTTATTGAATTCATACGTTAAATAAGTATATTCAAACTGTCCTCTGGTGAAATATTTATGTTTATTGATTATCTTATTGATACTATCAATCTTTACTTCACCAACACTATTATCAAAAGTGTCGAGCACTTCTACTTGTGTAGTAGACTGCCCGACATTAGGTATCAATTCATTATTCTCCGTAGCGAATATTAATTCACAAGTTCTTATCATATTATTTATTTTCAAGTGATTTTTCTACTGAATCAGCTATTGCTTCATCTATGACATCCATGGCACTTAACTCTGCATAAGAATATAAATGTCTCTGAGTTTTGTTACTTCTATACTTAGCATAGAGAACATCAGAGCATACATAAAATAATCCTTCATTAGTTCCTATCCAGTGAGCAATCGGCACAAAATCAGCAATACATCTACGTCCTTTAGCTATATTAAATGTTCCCATTCGCATTCCAGCATCCCAATTACGTCCAATCGTAATAATCATGTCCGAGACCTGTGCAATTCGAGATGATTCTGCTAATGCTTCATATGGTAAAAATTCTTCTCTATAGTAAGATTTATTAGGTTGGCATGCCATGAAAACTAATTTTCCAAGTCTAGTAAGCTCAGTTAATGCATCACATATATCTCCTCCTTGATTATACATGCTACGTTCATCATCTTTCTGAAAATTACCATAATAGTCTACCATGAGTATGTCCCATTCATCTATACGTTGCTTTACCCAGTCAACATATTCTCTAGCTGATACCGCACCCGATGGTACACATGTTATAGATAGATTATCTTTAAATAAATCTTTATACAAAGAAAAATTTCCAATAATATCTGATTCTATAGCTCTTTGAGATTTATGACTGATTTGACACATCATACGAATCGCTATATCAAGCTCATTTAGGTCTCCCATGACAAGATAATGTACTCTTTTATCTTGTAATACAAAATTAACTATTTCAGATTGTAAGAAAAGTGACTTACCTACGGAAGGTGCTGCTGCAATAACTACCAACTGACCTGGAACGTAACCTCCACTAGAATATGCGTCATTTATAAACTGATATCTACTCTTATATCCAATAGAAGAATATCTATCTACTAGATCAGTTACATCTAATTCACTAAAATTTTTTGCAACTAGTGTATCAGAATAATTAGATTTATAATCTAACTTCTTTATGGCTTCAGCGTATTTTACTGGATCTTCTTCATAATCAACTCTACACCTTTCGATATAAGTGCTGTAGCAAATATTACGAAGATAATCTATAAATACACTTGATTGCTCTTTAGAATACTTCTTTAAGTCCGCTATTTTATTATATATTGCTTTAGCCTCATCTTCAGATTTCCCATCTTCTTGAAATGTTAATAGAAATCTGGATTCAGTTAAATCATTATATGAATAGTTTTCTATAAGATTTAATAATTTAGCTATTAAAGGTCTACTTTCATCTAGTCTTCGACTTCTGTAGTATCCCTTTAAATAGCGTATATTCATTTTAGCTTCTGAGAATACATACTGATTAAATAATCCGTATAGTAATGTAATGTTATTATAATCCACTTATTATCACTCTAGGATATTCAACTTCATTTATATTATCAACTGGAATACTATACTTACTATGAATATAGTTTTTAATATCATCTGGATTGCTAGATTCAGTAAATTCAGAAGATACATCTTCATTAATTATATCGTAATCTAGATCAGTAAGTGGTATTCCAATTTTAATCTTATCCAACACATGCCTTTCGGATGCTTTATATAGTGGTATGCTAATCATACCTAATATATTAGAATTCATTCTCATTTTTCTTGACCTCCACTATATTACAATCACTGTAATATTTTTTAATTAAATTTAATCTGTTATTCAAATCTTTAGTATATATTGGAATATACTTATATGGTGTAATACTGTAAATTTCAAACTTACCTGGTCGAGCAGTTCTACCTATCGCTTGAATAACGATATTAGCTGCTTTAGAATATAGTAATAAACTTCTATTTAACTGTGGTAAATCCATTGAATTATAACTAGATTTAGTTCCTAGTATTAAATTCACTGAACCTAACTTAACTAATATTTTTAATTCATCAAGTGTGATATAATCTTGAAATTCACCACCATCATACAATTCTATTCCTCTACCGCATATAACTGCAGTAATGTAATCATGTTTTCTAAAATAATGTTCTAGCCAATAATCTATTATTTGTAATCTAAACATAGGAATAAATATCAGTCCAACTTTATATGCAATTGATTCAATTAATTTACAAACTTTATCATCAGTAAATAGTGAACTTATTATTTGATCATATTGATATGATGATGGTTGACTTAATGAATCATTTGATATGGTAGTACTTATATTTATAATTTTTATATCAAACTTTGAAGGTTTCCTAAATACTGCAGAATTACTAAAGAATCCCACTAAATATTTATTACGACCTAATGCAGTCCTAATATTATACTTATATTGATTTTCTAAACTTACTAACTTATGTCTATATTCAAATCTACCTAAATTCTTTAGTCCTTTTACTTCATCTGAATTATAGAATTCATTTGGTATCCTTGATAATAATGGTTCTGCCATCTGTTTATCGGCAGTTGCACTAAATCCATACATTCTAATTATATTTGGAATATTCTCAAAGAATTCCATAGAAGTTTCAGTACAACAGTTTTCTACCTCATCAGCTAATATCCACATTGGGCAGCTCCAATAAGTATCTGATGGATCATAACTATATGATCTTAGATATCCATTTATATTAATGATGTTTATATTACTTGATTTATCAATATATCCATCATCAAATTCAAGATTGAATCTAGACCTAAATCTAGATTTTAATTCTTCAAGGGATACCCTAGTAGCAGTTACAATTAATACTTTTTGTTTAAGTGTATTTCCTATATAATTAGCTAGTGAAGCTATTACTTCTGACTTTCCATATCCAGTATAAGTTTGAAATATTCCACGTCTTACTCTTAATAATTGATTTAAATCTTCATTCTGATAATCAAATAAATTATTGAAATTAACTTTAATATCATCCTTAGGAAATATAAGATATTCTAGTTTATTCCTATCAGAATCTGATAATTGATTATAAAACTCATTATATACATACGATGCATATCCAGTTTGGAATGTAAATACCCCATCGCTAGGTTCTGACTCGTATAGATATTCATCATGTTCTTTGTATACATATCTACGTATCGAGTAAATATATATAAGATCCTTACAACTATATGTAAGTCTACTAGTATCATATAATGGTAATTTTATATTAAAATACCATTCATTTAAAATTTCAATTTCATAAAATTCCATCGAAATAAAATTAAAGGGTTCCACCTCAATTATAAGGTTAGAACCCTTGTTATAACGTCTAATGCAACATATAGTTCCACCCCATTAAAGATATTCCAATAAGACCTCCGATAATAAATATCGAAATTCCTAATACAATTAGTATCAAAATATCACTAACTATTTTTGATCTTCGTTTCATTATAACACTTTAAATTAAATAGAGCTAATTCATTATTAGGATCAATCTCTAATACTTTATTAATATACTCAATAGCTTTATTCAAGTTCCCAAGATTATAATAAGACACACTAATCTGAATATACGGTTCTATTTTAGTAAATCTTCTATCGTATAGGAAACTTTCAAATCCACTTCCTGGATCTTTTAATTGTAAAGCTTGATTATAGATGCCAATTACTTTCCACCAGTCTTTAATTTCTAAATAATGTCTACCTATAATTGCTAATAGATCTTGTCTAACTGCTCCAAATTGATCTTTACATATCTCAGCCATATTCCATGGAGATACACTTGGAGTATACTTCATTTCGGATTGTAAAGTAGATAGTAGCATAACTGCATTAATTCTATCCACCCAATATGTATCTGGATGTCTAATACACTCACATGCTACTGAATAAGATGGAACGTACCACTTCATGCTATATAATTCCATAGCATAGTAGTATAAGTCCCTACCACTAAATTCAAATCTATTTATATCAAGATTATGAAATATATTTAGATTCCTATCGGTATGAGGTTTACGGTGTTGATGTAATATTTTACATTCATTTGGAAATAATTGAACTGCATCGAATATATTATACATTACATTCTCATGTATTGCACATTCCCATTTAGGATTATTTTTCCGTTTGCATATCCTCATCTTTAAGAATTCAGTACCTGGATTCTCTACATAGTATAGATACGGAATATCAATCCAGTCAGGGACCTCGTCGACAGTTTTATTCTTTCTAAGATTATTTATTGCATCAACCAGTTGAGGAGATAACATATCATCGCAATCACACCAAAATATCATTTCAGAAAAACCATAACTAAATGAAATATTTCTAGCTTCACTAAAGTTATTTTTCCATTCATGATAGAATACATGTACGTTCGATGGCAGTTTATTGATATGTTCTGGATCTCTGAATCCATCAGTGGATCCTGTATCTACTACATATACATGATCCATACAAGTAGATAATTGATTTAATAGATCATCTACATATGGCATCTCATTCTTGCATATCAAGCATGCATCAATTGATATCATATTTCATAAAATCAAATATCTTATCTTTTAGCTTATTTAGATCTTTAGATAGTATAATTGTTACCTCTTGAATGGCAAATGGAACTGGATCTTCAACTTTAATAAAAGGTTTATCTATAGCTTTATCTGCTAATTCTTTACTGACACTATAATATCTACCAAACTCGACATAGTTACCTTTAAGAGATGCCTTATAGATCTTATTTTCTACATCGATCCAAGCATATCCATAAGACTCTTCTTTTAATAGCGATGAATCAGCTAATTTATGAAGTAGAGTCTTAATTTCAGTGTAACTCATTTCGGAATCTGATTCAACTGTAATTTTCTTATCTTTTAGTTTAAATATCTTTTTCATAATCTTCTAATTTTCTAATTTTTACATTACATTTTTTAAGTAACTCTAAACCACTAGTATCATGATATGTTTCTTTATAAATAAGCTCTTTAATTCCAGCTTGAATTATAAGCTTAGCGCACTCTATACATGGACTGCAAGTCACATACATCTTGGCACCTTCAGTTGATCTACCATACTTTGCACACTTAGTAATAGCATTTGATTCAGCATGAAGAACTTCAGGTTTAGTTTTCAGTATTCCATCAGGACATCTTTTACAATTATGGTCACATTCAGGTAAATGATAGTGTTCAGCAGCTATTTGATCTCTATCACACATGCATATTTCGCAGTTATTATCCATACCTGAAGGTGTACCATTAAATCCATCTGAAACGATACAATTATCTTTTACTATAATTGCTCCAACTTTCTTTCGAATAGCGTGAGAGTTAAGTGCAGCCAATATAGCTACACTCATATAATATTTATCAGATTGACTGTCTGTCATTTTTATTTAATTTTAACTGTTCATTTATTAGATCGTGCAATTTCTTTCTAGATGATGGATTAGAAAAATCTTCACCTAATTGTCTAGCTAATAACTTAACCTCTG
>Ga0256871_1000779_pt1 | contig 14282 bp, 8 predicted proteins | sample RumenRJG_07RNA_FD_185439 | JGI IMG/M metagenome (GOLD analysis project Ga0256871, IMG submission 185439) | Metatranscriptome of bovine rumen microbial communities from Lethbridge, Alberta, Canada - Rumen RJG_07 (Metagenome Metatranscriptome) | ecosystem: Host-associated > Mammals > Digestive...
AGATGATGAATTTAAGCAAAAACAGGATATGACTCTAATTCTGACTTTATAGGATTGAAGATAAAGTCTATCTGTACTCATTTTGACGGTGCATTAGAGATTTTTGGGATCTAATAAAGTACGGAAAAAAAGTGTGGAGGCTATAAAGTTCAGAGTGGATAGGAAGAATGTGAAAAAGAAAAATAACGTTAAATGAGAATCTGTTTATTTCTATGTATTTGTCTTTGTGCAGTACTTTCCGCGCAAACCGTCCATTTCGTCTACGACAATGCGGGAAATCGTACCGCAAGGTACATCGATATGTCTTATGATCGCGATGGAGGAGTCGTTAATGAAGAGGATGAATCCGGAAGAGTGATAAAGGATTCGTTGGAGTCGAATCAAATTCAGATTTATCCTAATCCTACCGACGGACACCTTAGCATCAGAATCGACAGTTTGAAAAAAGACCAGAGTGCATTTGCTCTACTTATAGATACATACGGAAAAAACATTGTTTACCAATACGCAGACAAAAATGATGTCACTATTGATTTTTCCGATAGAGATCCAGGAATATACATTTTGCGAATAGAGATTGACAATCTCAGCACGGAATGGAAAATAATTAAAAAATAAGAAGATGATTCAGAAAATCCTTTTGTTGGTGTGGTCTTTATTATTTACCTCCGTTTGGTTGTCTGTCGCACAGAATCCGTCAGCTCAACCAGAAGGCGGGGACAGTTCTATTCCCGACTTTGAGAAAGGAGTTTATATGATGCCAGACGGCACCCCTACAGACGACAAGGCTCAAGGTGTTGTGTTTGGCAAAATAGGAAGTATCCTCAACGTCAGTGCAAATGGTTCCTTGATGTATCAAATTCCGATAGAAGTGCCATCTGGAGTCAATGGAATGAACCCGAGTATACAGTTTGTCTATAATTCACAGGCAGGCAACGGAATTGCTGGATACGGATTTAATCTTTCTTGTGTGTCGTCAATATACAGAGCTAGAAAGAACCTTTTTTCTGATGGAAAGCCGGACGCAATCCATTTGACGGACGAGGACAATATCGAGTTGGATGGAGCAAGACTTATATTGACATCCGGAAATAATTTGGCTGACGGCTCGAAGTACCGCACTCAAGAAGAAACGTACTGTGACATAACATTTCACAGTGGAGACGACAAGGACGGCTCTTACTTCAGTGTCGTGACAAAAGAGGGTGTCACGATGGTCTATGGAGCGTCGGGCGATGCAAGAGTAGAATCTCAGACATCCGGTGTGCCGTTGATTTGGCTTTTGACAAAAGTGACGGATCAAAATGGAAACTACATGTCATATGAGTATGGATTGGACGATGAGAATGGCGAGTTTTGGCTGTCCAAGATACTCTACACTGGCAACGAGAATGCCAAAGTTGCACCTACTTGTGTCGTGGATTTCACCTACGACTCCGGTCGAAAGGACTCAAGACTGCAATTCACAGCAGGCTCTAAATTGTCATCATCAAAACTGTTGAGAACCGTCGAAGTGAAGGCAAACGGCAAGCTTCTTAAAACATATACACTGTCTTACTTTTTTGACGGCTTTTACAACAAATTGAAATCCATTACTTTATCCAACGATAATGAGGAGAGTTTAGCTCCAATTGTCCTAAACTGGAGTAGTCTGGACAAAATCAGCGAATCTGCTCATAAAATTGAGAAGTCCGTCTTCGTCCCATTTGCAGAGGATGACGATTGTTATGATGAATATAGTGTTTTGGTGGATGATTTCAACAATGACGGAATTTCCGATTTCATAAAAACCAACTCAGACCTTCCAACTGGATTTTCTGCTATTGAAGGTGTATTTGTTGAATGGAATCTGTATTTGTCGAGGAAGACTGAATCAGGAGTCATGTACGAAAAGGCAATGGAAGTGCCAATGGATTATTTTATAGGTGCATTGTTGCTTCATTCTTTGGACATTAATAAAGACGGAAAGAAAGACCTGATTGAAGTCAAAAGATCTGGTTCGTATTATTGGGTAGATGTCCTTCTGAACGATGGAGAAGGAACGTTCATCAGGCAAAATTTTGAGACGGAGATCGTCCTTACAGACTCTGACAAATCGCAGCTTGAATTCAATGATTTTGACGGTGATGGATTCGTTGAGATGTTGGTGTTGCACAAAGAAGAGACAGAGACGTACGAAGATGTGGACTTCGCCGACTTGTACAAGATAGACATTGAAGGCAAACTGTTTTCTAAAATATCCTCGTTTTCATATAAAAGTCGGTATTTAACGGTGGACTCCAGATATTCCATAACAGATCTGAATGGAAACGGACTGCCAGAGATTTATAATAGAGCCTCTCATGAGGCATTTGAGTTCGACTCCAATACAAAAAACTTTGAAAAAATAGACTTTGAGGAGATACCGTTATATTTGGATATGGATGCCGGAGCCGACTTCGTTGACATCAATGGCGACGGATATACGGACGTTATTGCAGTTTCCCAATATGAATATGAAAACAAATGGAAAATCATGTTGTCGACTGGGACTGGGTTTGTGGAAATACCATGTCCTCTCAAAATGGAGTGCGAAAAAAACAGTCCATATGTGGTAGATTGTATTGCTAAAGGCAAACGTTTTTATGCGGACTACAATAATGACGGAACTCTCGACATTTTGGAAATCATCAATGATGAACTCACATTCCATTATTTCACAGGCAGTGGATTTGTTTCAAAAAAATATTCGCAGAATGAGTTGCCAGACATTTTGACGAACAAACTGTACTACAACAAACATATACCGTTTTATGACATCTCTGGCGACGGAATAACGGATCTTATTTCGCTTTCAAAAAATGGGCTTGACGTTCATTCTGTCCACACACCAGAAATTGGCCGATACTTGTCTCAAATCAACGACGGACTTTTGTCGATCCATACGGTGGATTATAAGACTCTGTCTGATCCAGTTTCCTACCAGTCCGGACAGGAAGAGAGATCTTCCAAGGTGACGCAGCCTTGCATCCCTATCCATGTTGTTAGTCAGATAACGACTGAATCAGGAAATTATGAAAGCACGGAAAAATATTATTACAAAGGTTTGAGATTCCATCAAGAAAAGGGAATATTGGGCTTTGAAGAGTTCACGCAAGACAACGAGACACTCAACAAAAGGAAGACAATCAAGTATGGCTACGACACCATCTTGTTCAATCCTCACCCTGTGGAAGAAACAACTTTCACCTCCGCCACAGGCAGACAGATAGAGAATGTCGTTTTTGAGCATAAGACAGAAAATCTAGGAACAAAGTCGGGTAAGCGGTGTTTCAAATACGTGGCAAAGAAATCAGTCACAAACTGTTTGACAGGCAGAACAACTATTATCGAAGCGTCGGACTACGAGGATGGAAATCCTCAAAAAATAACCACCACGCAAGGAAATGTTGTCGAGGAAAAGACCATGACATACGAGAGAAAAGGATCATGGTGCAAAAACAGGGTGAGCTGCTTGACGACCAAAATGATTGCTGACGGCCAGGAACAAGTGCGTAAGGTGTTGTCTTTTTATGACGACAGGGGCAACCAGACGAAAGAGATTGCCGATCCGGACGACGAAAATGAATTTGTTACAGAATACAAGAACATCAACCATTTCGGACAGGCTCTTTTGGTTGAGCGTTCGGCAAACGGTACAACACGTCGCTCTGAATTTGAATACTGTCCTTCGGGAAGGTTCATGACTGCCAAGACGGATGAAATGGGCGACAGATATGAGTATGACTGGGATGAGAACACCGGTTTGTTGAAGAGTAAGACGGATCGTAAAGGCACAGTCCGCTTCTCCTATGACGGATTTGGCAATCTGACGGAGACTAATTTTGCAGACGGAATAACAGAGACAAGCGTTACAAGATGGGCAATGCAAGAAAACAGTCAGGGAGCAAAATATTACACCTATCACGTTAAATCGGGAAGTGCCCCCGTCGTCACGTGGTATGACAATGTTGGCAATGAGGTGCTTAAAGAGACATTCGGACTGAATAACAAAAAAATCAGTGTCTTTACAGAATATAATTCGGATGGAACGAAAAGCAGAGTGTCTGCACCTACATTCTCCTCAGATCCGCAAAGCTGGGCGACTGTATATTCCTACGATGAATACGGAAGAGTCATCAGTCTGATAACATCAGCTGGAAAAAGCACTACCAAATATGAGAAGTCTTCCACCACGACAGTGTCGCCGGAAGGAAGAAAGAAAATGAGCTATGATGCTTCTGGAAGGATTGTCAGCATAGAGACAAATGGCAAATCAGTAAATTACGAGTATTATCCATCAGGAAAGATTAAGACCTCCACTCCTGAGGGTGGCACCTCTATCAGTGTCGAGTATGACTTGCAGGGAAGACGCACAAGACTGACTGATCCAGACGGTGGAGTACAGGAAACCAAATATAACGGTTTTGGCGAACTGCTGTGGTCGGGGCAGAGTGTTCATAAAAAAGGAGACACCATAGCCACAGAATACTCATACGCCGAAAACGGCTTGCTGCTTAGCAAGACGACAAACGGAAAGACAACCAGCTACGACTATGATAGTCACAACCGCATCGTCGCCATAGAAATTCAGGGTGAGCACAGGCAGTCGTTCACATACGACGAGTTTGACCGTGTTGTAGGACAGAAGGAGGAGATTGACGGCAAAATATTTGAAAGCCGAAAAGAGTACGACGAGTTTGGACGTGTAAGGAAAGAAACATATCCGTCTGGATTCTTCACCGTCAACCACTACGACCGCAACGGCATCTTATACGAGGTGACAGACAGTTTGGATCGGTCTGTCTGGAAACTTTTAGAAGAGGATGCGTATGGTCAGAGTCTTCGAACGCAAAAGGGAGCCAAGGAGAGCGTTTTTGGATATGACGAGCAAGGGCACACCCTCTCCATCTATGCAGAAGGTGTGGTGGACATGCTGTACGCCTATGATTCAAGAGGCAACCTTGAGTCGAGAACAGACAATATGACGAGCCAGCATGAGATGTTCGGCTACGACGATATGAACCGTCTGACAAACTGGGATATCTACCGTGACGGCGCCTTGGTGAAGGAAAATAGTCTGACTTTTGACGGGCAGGGTAATATAATGACGAAGAGCGATCTGGGCGACTGTGTGCTGAACTACGGTGACAACGGCAGACCTCACGCATTGACATCCATCGAAGGAGCTGTGACAGGCATTCCCGTCACAAAACTGACGCTCGCCTACACAGATTTTCAAAAGGTTGAGAAAATTGAGGAGGGAAACAAGAGTTATAGCATATTCTATGGTGTCGACGAACAAAGACGCAAATCTGTCTATAAGGAAAATGGCAAGACAAAACGTGTCCGCTATTATTGTGGAAATTACGAAGAAGAGACAGATTCCATTGGCAATGTCAGAAAAATTCACTACCTTGCAGGCGGAAGTCTGTTCATACAGAATTGCGGCAACGATTCCCTGCTGTATGCCTACCACGATTTCCAGGGCTCTTTGATAGCTTTGACGGATGAAGACGGCAATGTGCTTGAGCAATACGCGTACGACCCTTGGGGAGCACGCCGAAATTCCGAGAAATGGGAAGAGAAGGATCAGCGTAAGAATCATCTGATAGATAGAGGCTACACCGGTCATGAGCATATCGATGCGTTTGCCATCATCAACATGAACGGACGCATCTACGATCCGCTCACAGCCACATTCTTCTCAGTCGACCCATACGTGCAGTCGCCAGATGATTGGCTCAACTACAACCGCTACGCCTACTGCATGTTCAATCCGTTCCTGTATGTGGATCCGAGCGGCTACACTTGGTTCAGCAAGTTAGGAAACTGGTTTAGAAACAACTGGGAAAGCATAGTCACGACTGTAGTGACGGTTGCTGTCGGAGTTGCAGTCGGAGCCGCTGTGGTAGCTTCATGTGGAACAGCCGCACCATTGTTGGTGGCGGTATGTGCGGGAACAGCCGCAGGATTTGCAGGAGGAATGACCAGCGGAATCCTGTCCGGTCAAGATCTAGGCGGCGTTATGAAGTCTGGACTTATAGGAGCGGGCACCGGGCTGGTTTCCGGAGCGTTGGGAGGAGTCGCATCCACGGTTGCACCGGCAGGAGCATTGTGGGGCAGTCTATATGGAGCAGGCACTGGCTCCGTAATTGGCGGTGTGGGCAGTGTCATGACGGGAGGCGACATAAAAGAAGGAATAATCTTTGGTGCTGCCACCGGACTTGTTGGAGGAGGCATCCAAGGCTATTGTTCAGCCAAGAGTCAGGGACTTAATCCGTGGACGGGAGCAAAACTGCCAGAGACGACGGTGAACACTCCGAATGTGCCTTTTGAAGCACAGACGGAGACGGTTGTTGCGGAAAAAGCAACGACGGGAGGAGATGGTTCTTATTCTGAAAGTACGCAACATTGGACTTCAACGAATAAAATTAGTTCTGTAAAAAATGCCTATGCTCATTGGCAGAAACATGGAACAGAATTTCCAGAATTTTTAAATGCAAAACAATATGTGGAAGGTGCTAATAACTTTTTGCACAATTCTCCGACAGGTACGTTAGTGAAGATAAGAGTCAATGGAGACATATTAAAATACAATCCAGGAACAAACACGTTTGGTGTAATGGACGTAAACGGAGTTCCAAGAACTTTGTTTAGACCTAATGGAGGTATGGAATATTGGTTAAAACAATAATTTTTTATAGAAATGAATAGACATAATTGCAGAGTTTGTGGGTATTATATTGATGATTTACCATGGGGTAAAGATGGCAATTGTCCTACTTATGAAATTTGTCCTTGTTGTGGGGTCGAATTTGGAAATGAAGATTGTACAAAGGAATCTACAAAACAATATAGAGAAAAATGGATAAATGGAGGAGCAAAATGGTTTGAACCAGAAGAAAAGCCCCAAAACTGGAATAAGGAGGAACAATTTATAAATATTCCACAAGAATTTTTATAAATCAAACAAATCGCATCTACGAGTTTTCTTGTGAGGTGACGAGAGTGTGCCGCGACCGGGCTTGTCGGCGGAGGCTTCCAAGGCTACTGTTCAGCCAAGAGTCAGGGACTTAATCCGTGGACGGGAGCCAAATTGCCAGAGACGACGGAGAACACTCCGAATGCACCTTTTGAAGTGCAGACGGAGATGACCGTGGCAGAGAAAGTAACGACGAAAAACAAGGAGGTGAATATGTGTGTGTTTTGCAAAGCAAACGAAGTCATTAGCTCTACAACAACTCATGTTGTGGATTATAAGGGCTGTTTGATTATCGTGAAAAATGTTCCTTGTGAAGAGTGTGTACAGTGTGGTGAGATTTTTATCTCTGATGATGTAGCTATAAGATTGGAAAAAATCGTGGATTCCGCTAAAAAGACAATGCAAGAAATATCAGTGTTGGATTATAATAAGGTAGCATGATTTCTTTTATTTATGGTGATATTAAAATCAGCGTTGACAGTATTCTGTCAACGCTGATTTTTTAGATATTAGTGTGAGATAAATTGTATATGATATTTATTCGTTAACTTCTTCTGAAAACGCTTTTGCCGCCGCCACAAAAGCTGTGAACAATTTGTGTGGCTTCAACACTGTGCTCTGCAATTCAGGATGGAATTGTCCGGCGATGAAAAATCTGTGAGACGGAATCTCCACGATTTCCACCAGATGATTGTCTGGATTCATACCTGATGCGATCATTCCGTTTGCCTCATACTCTGCAAGATAGTCGTTGTTGAACTCGTATCTGTGGCGGTGACGCTCGGAAATGTGTGTCGTGCCATACACTTTCTCTGCCAATGTGCCTGGCTTTATTTCACATGGATATGCTCCCAATCTCATAGTTCCGCCCATTCCTGTGATGTTCTTCTGGCTCTCCATCAAATCCACCACTTTGTGTGTCGTCTTTGTGTCCATTTCGGCTGAGTTCGCGTCTTTATAGCCAAGCACATTTCTTGCAAACTCAATCACCGCGCATTGCATTCCAAGGCAGATGCCGAAGAATGGGATATTGTTTTCTCTGGCATATCTGACAGCTGTGATTTTGCCTTCTATTCCTCTGCCTCCGAATCCAGGGGCGACGAGAATGCCACTCATCCCAGCAAGTTTTTCTGCGACGTTGCTCTCGTCTATATTCTCACTCTGGATATATTGAAGATCCACTTTCACATTGTTGGCTGCTCCAGCGTGGACAAAACTTTCACTGATTGATTTGTAGGCGTCTGGCAATTCTACATATTTGCCTACCAACGCGATCTTTATAGTCTTCTGTGGATTCTTGAATCTTGTCAGGAAGTCTTTCCAATCGGCAAGATCTGGCTCTTTTGATGTGTCGAGGTGCAAGTGTCTCATCACCACAATGTCCAACTCCTCTTCGTGCATCATGAGGGGCACTTCGTAGATGGTGGGGGCGTCCATACACTCGATGACCGAATCTTTGGCCACATTGCAGAACAATGCGACTTTGGCTTTCATTCCGTCGTTCAACGGATGCTCTGTACGAAGCACCAGCACATCTGGCTGCACACCGTTCTGCAACAGATGCTTCACGGAATGTTGGGTTGGCTTGGTCTTCAGCTCTCCTGCGGCAGCCACGTATGGGACGTAAGTAAGGTGGATGCACACACAGTCGTCGCCAAGTTCCCATTTCAACTGACGTACAGCCTCAATGTATGGAAGAGACTCTATATCTCCGACTGTTCCTCCAATTTCAGTGATGACGATGTCATATTTTTTAGTGCTGCCGAGTGCCACGATGTTGCGCTTGATCTCGTCGGTGATGTGTGGGATGATTTGCACTGTTTTGCCTAGGTAATCACCGCGTCGCTCTTTATTTATGACATTTTGATAGATGCGTCCTGTGGTGATATTGTTGGCTTGCGATGTCTCAACACCTAAAAATCTTTCATAGTGGCCTAAGTCCAAATCTGTCACAGCTCCATCCACTGTGACGTAGCATTCTCCATGTTCGTACGGATTCAGTGTGTCTGGGTCGATGTTGATGTAGGGATCCAATTTCTGAATAGTGACGGACAAACCTCTCGATTGCAAGAGTTTGGCTAATGATGCAGCTATAATGCCTTTGCCGAGGCTGGATGTTACTCCACCTGTGACAAAAATGTACTTAGTATTCATTTCGTTCTATGATATTAATAACACTACAAAATTACAAAATATGGAAAATGTGATATCTAGAATTAGAAATATGCTTTGTGAATTTCGATGAATGTTAAAAAGTGTAAGTAAAAAACGGTGTTGAGGTTTCTGTTTTTAATGTATTTTGAATTTATGCTTACATTTTGTTATGTCATTACGCTTTTTGACTTAAAAAATAAAATCCCCGTTTTTAAGACGGGGATTTAGAATTTTTATTTGGAAGTGTTAGTTACCAATTAATTTTTTCTTCCAATTTTGAGACTCTTGGACTTAATCCAGTGTCTGTGTCGTTAATAGCATTATTCAAATCGCTGACCTTTTTAGCTAATCCAGTGTCTGTGTCGTTGATAGCATTATTCAAATCACTGACCTTTTTAGCTAATCCAGTGTCTGTGTTGTTAATAGCATTATTCAAATCACTGACCTTTTGGGCTAATCCAGTGTCTGTGTTGTTAATAGCATTATTCAAATCACTGACCTTTTTAGCTAATCCAGTGCCATTTTCGTCATTCACGGAAGTCTCCAAATCGCTGACTTTAGATTGCAAAGCACTGACTTTGGTTGTTAAACCGTTAGTGTTGTCATTCACAGAAGTCTCCAGAGTGCTGACTCTTTTAGCTAATCCGTTAGTCTCATTGTTAATAGAACCGTCAAGAGTGTTGACTTTAGATTCCAAGTTGCTGACAGAAGTGCTGATTCCGTTAAGACCGGCAGCTGTCAATGCCGCTGCTATCTTTTTGTTGATAAGAGCAGTTAGGTTTTCTTCGTTCAGACTCTCCACTTTGCTTAGCAACTCTCTGTACTTGCCATCAGCTTCTGTACTGTCTGCAAGGTGTTTAGCCTTTGCCTTGTCAAGTTCTTTTACTAAAGAATCATTTTTTGCCTCAACTTTTTGTGCCCAAGTCACTAGTTGAGTCACCATGCTGTTTAGATTGGAAAGTCCGGTTGTGTTTAATGCCAATGAAGAAGAGTGGCTGTTTAATGTGTTTTGTATTCCGTCTATTTCATTTTCAATATTGAAAACCTCTTCGTCAATTGACTTTGTTATATTAATATTAAGAGTGTCCAACTTGCCGTAGATTACTTTTGCCAGGCTGTCAATCTTATTTTTCATGTTTTTTGACGATGCCGTGGCATTGGCAGACACTTTGTCAGAGAGATTGTTGATAGCGGTAGTATGGCTCTTGCTGATGCTGTCTACCTTTGTGTTCAATGCAGTAGTCTTGCTGTTCAGGTTGGCCTCCAATACAGAATCTTTTGCTGTCAAACCTTTTATTTTGTTTTCGTTGGTTGAAATTTTGTTGTTTAGAACAAGGTCGTCAGCCTGAGCCTTTCTTTCTGAAGATAGGATTTTGTCGTCTACTTTGCCTAACTCAGTTTGGATAGCCTCGATTTTTTTATTGACCTCCTTCTTGTTGTCGCTAACAGTCGTAGAAAGAGTGCTGACGGTATTTGCCAATTCACTGGCTCTTAAGTCTGTGCTGTTAAGTGATTGGGAAATAGAACCTACTGACTTGTCAAGAGCTCGTAGCGCATCGTTAGTGGCGTAGTACGACATTCCCGATTTTGTCATGAAATATTGCAATGTGTCTTTCTTCGCATATAGCTTGTTGACCTCTTTCAAGTTCTTGTAGTTTGACTCAGATAGTGTCTTGTTGGTCTGTACTGTCTGGCTCAACTCTGATATTGCCTCAGAAGTGTTTTTAGATAATGTGTTGACGCTGGCATTTGTCGCGTATGAAGACAGCGTGTCTTTCTTTGCAAAAGAAGATATTTCTGATTTTGTCGCATATTTGGCAGCGTCTGCCTGCAATTCTGTAATCCAGTAGTTATTGGCGTTGACCACTGATTTCAAACTGTCGATTCTGTAGTTGCTTGAACGCAGACCTCTGTTGTGCAAATCCAAAACGTCATCTTTTGTGGCGTAATCAGTAAGGATTTTTCTTGTGCTGTCGGCTGAGTAAGCTGCAACGTCTTCGATTTTTGCGTATTCCGACATGTCTGGCTTGCCTGTCAGATCATTCCAACGTCCAGAAAAACTGTCGGCTGATTTGAGTGAGTACAAAGCGTAAGGCACACTGCTTATTGCGCTTGTGGCATATACTGCGTCCGTAAAGTCGGAGTTTGTTGAAGTCGTTGTTTTGATGACGAATTTGCCTGTCGACCAATCAATGCCACTGAATGATCCTGTTGCCGCGCTTCCTTCTCCAATTTTGATGGCGAACGAACCGTTGACGTTGGTGGTAGCGTTGTGCATTTCGGAATATACGACCTCGTTAGAGCCAAGATTGTCTCTTAAAATCTCAACTTTGACAAAAACTGTCTGGTTGGCTATAGGCGAGCCTGAAGTGGAACGCACTACACTTTGATAGTTGAAACTCTGTGGAGTGGCTGCGTTGGCATTGATTGCCATTAAAGGCAGCGTCGCTAATAATATTTTATTAAGTATATTTTTGTTCATGACGATGATTTTTTACTTGACAATGACTTTAGTTGTATATTTTTTATGCTTTCCTTGTGTAAATGCCACCACGTATGCACCTACATGGCTAAGATTCATAGTAATTGTTCGCTGGACATTGGAGATAGGTGCGAGCGCCATACTACCTTTGTAGTCGAACACGAAGATTTCGCCTTTTTTGAGTTCATCAGCATTGAATCCGTCCAAAGTAAGTTCGAAATCTTCTCCGTGTCTTACGATCACACTTTCAGTAGAGAATCCTTTCTTGTCGGATGCCGCAAAGTAGAGCGATTGAGGACAGATTGTCTTCAAGCCTTCGTCTGTGCCGACGATGACGCTGTATGCTCCGTTTAGGCCATTCTCGTCTTGATAGAATTTGTTGGTTTCGCCAGGCAGATTTTCACCATCTTTCTGCCACTGATATGTGTAGATGGTTTTTCCGATATCACCAACAGTTATTACGTTGTCGATTTTAGGATGTATGAATTCTTTGCTGTATCCTACGTTGACGCTGAATTCCTTCATCTCCTTCTTGTATCCGTCAAAATAGTTTACTGTCATCTTGGCTGACACAGCTTTTCCGCCTCTGCTGTAGCTGGCCGGCAAAACGAAAGAGGCGATGGCAATTCCGTCATCATGCTTCAACTTCTTTTCGGTAATAATAGGGAAGGAGTCGACGTTGCTCTTCAAAGAGAACGACTCGATATCGTTCGGAGCCCAGTTGGACGTCAACTTGATGTTGATAGTGTCACCCGGGCAATAATTCTCGGCAAGCTGCAAGTCGTATGTCCTCTCGTCGACGATGGCGTTGAGAATAAGATCAGTCGACGGCATTCTTTCTGGGAGTATATTGTCCCAACTTACGAAAGCTGAGTCGTGTCCGACGTATGGGTCGTTGATTGGCACAATCAGATCACCTGTGTAGAAAGTGTCGGCTGCATACTCCTTGTCTGCAACGTAATAGTGGATTATATGACGTGTTGTGGACAACCCGATTTCATAGCCGTTAGACACGACATATTTAGCGTTTGCGTTGTTGTCGGAATAGCCAACCACGACCTCACCTACTGTGTAAGTGACCTCAAGTGTGTTGCTTCCACCTTTCGCTGATCCAGCTGACAAAGTGGCCTCTTGACTTGAGACGTTGATGACGAAACAACTCGGCAAAAGTAAGGTTATCAATATTTTACTTAAATCCTTTTTCATCATTAATATATTTGAGCGTGCAAATTAGATAAAATGCAAAAAACATACAAGCTATTTTATTTTTATTCTTTGGATTGTTGATAAAGAGTCGGAAGTGTTGAAAACTGTAATGAGTATATTCGCACTAAATAGATGTATGCAAAGTGAGAATCAATGTTTCGACGAACATATTTTTCGTCTGTTCTCGTTATCTGTTTTGTCTTATGTAATTATACGTAAAAATAGACATGTAAAAAATAGAGACGCAAATCATTGCGTCTCTACATATCTTATATGATTGGTATGTTATATTCTTTGCATTGCGCGTACATTTCCTCAGGCCAGATGCTGCACTGGATTTCTCCGATGTGAGCCTTGTGAAGGAAGAACATACACAAACGGCTTTGTCCGATACCGCCTCCGATTGATAGAGGAAGGGATCCCTCAAGCAATCTCTTGTGGAAATACAACTCCTTGCGGCTCTCTTTGTCTTCCAATTTCAACTGGCGTTCCAAAGCCTCTTTGTCGACGCGAATGCCCATAGACGACAATTCAAGACTCTGTCCAAGGATTGGGTTCCAAACCAAGATGTCTCCGTTCAAGCCTGGCAAACCGTTTTCTCCGATTGACGACCAGTCATCATAGTCAGGTGAACGACCGTCGTGCTTCTTTCCGTCGCTCAACTTGCAGCCGATACCCATCAAGAAGACAGCACCGTATTTCTTTGTGATCTCATTCTCACGCTCTTTTGGAGTGAGATTTGGATACATTTGAAGCAATTCCTCAGCGTGGATGAAGAAAATGTTTTCTGGAAGCTGAGGCTTGATTTGAGGATAACGTTCGTAAACGACATATTCAGTCTTTTTCATTACTGAGTATATTCTCTTCACGATATCCTTCAAAAACTCTATAGTGCGCTCCTCTTTAGAGATGTGGCGCTCCCAGTCCCACTGGTCAACATATAGAGAGTGGAGATTGTCCATCTCTTCGTCCGGACGGATAGCGTTCATATCAGTGTAAAGACCGTAGCCCTGCTCGATACCGTAGTCGGCAAGCATCATACGTTTCCACTTGGCAAGAGAGTGGACAACCTCAGCGCAACGGTCGCCCATATCTTTGATAGGGAAGCTTACAGGACGTTCTATTCCATTCAAATCATCGTTGATACCTGTGCCTTTCATTACGAAAAGAGGGGCAGTGACACGACGAAGGTGAAGCTCAGCGGAAAGACAGCTTTCGAAAAAGTCTTTCACGCATTTGATGCCCAACTCAGTCTGCTTGATGTCGAGGATGGGCTTATAGTTAATCGGCTTTATAACTTTCATTTTGGTTTAATTTTCACTTTATTGAGTTTTCTAGCGAAAGAAAACATACGCAAAAATATATCTTTTTTTTAAATATCGGTAAAATTACCTTACAAATTGTCTGTAAAAAATCAATTTTTGCCGTAATTGTGAT
>Ga0256871_1000783_pt1 | contig 14270 bp, 16 predicted proteins | sample RumenRJG_07RNA_FD_185439 | JGI IMG/M metagenome (GOLD analysis project Ga0256871, IMG submission 185439) | Metatranscriptome of bovine rumen microbial communities from Lethbridge, Alberta, Canada - Rumen RJG_07 (Metagenome Metatranscriptome) | ecosystem: Host-associated > Mammals > Digestive...
CGTAGGTCTGTCATGTAGGTCTGTCATGTAGGTCTGTCATGTAGGTCTGTCATGTAGGTCTGTCATGTAGGTCTGTCATGTGGGTCTGTCATGTAGGTCTGTCATGTGGGTCTGTCATGTGGGTCTGTCATGTGGGTCTGTCATGTAGGTCTATTATGTAGGTCTGTCAGCTGGATCCAATGTGCATGAGTTGAATCACAGAGCGGTTGAACGAGTTGAATCACAGAGCGGTTGAACAAGTTGAATCACAGAGCGGTTGAATGAGTTGAGCGGGCATCACAGCGGACGTGAATTATTTGAGCGGGCTGTTGGAGTGTGAAGAAGAGCATAAGAGCGTTTTAGCACGAGATTGTAACAGTTCTTGATATATCGATAACATCAAGGGCGTTATATTTTGCAGTATTATCGCTGTTTTAGCGAATGGATTTGAGCCTTAATCCATTTGGCAACCGGGTAGTAAAGACGTTGATTTTCGTGATAAAATAGACATAGAATAACGCATTAATCATAAGGAGTGAGTATGTTGGAACAAACAGCAACGAATGTCAATACTGTCACTAATGAATTACGTGACTCTATCAATGATAACTTACAAAAGGTAAACAGTCCCCAATTGGGATTGGGTCGAACCGCATATGATCGCGCCGATACATTTGTTCAGTTCAACAATTGGTTGATGCAAGCTGATCGAGCCGTGTTGGTTGATATTGCAAACAAGTATGGCTTGTTGCCAATGGTATTTTCATTATCAGGTTTGGATGTGACAGACGCTATGCTATTGCAGCAACGTTCAAGATTAGATTTGCGCGGACATATTCGATATATCAGTATCACACTTGGTAGCGTCACGGGTACACGTACCAATGATGTTTTGAATGTTGGAAAGATATTTTTCGGGGATGATTTCAAAACTGAGAATATCAAAACGGCTGAATTAAGAACCCAGTTCATTTCATCTGTCATTGAGTATTTCGTCAATACCGATGACAATATTGATTATGCCGATGCATTAAAACGATTCTTAGAATTAGTGCATGTCGATTAGCATCTACCATCGTCTGCCGCCATTTGCATACGCAAATGGCTAATTTGGGGAAAACTTCCCCACACAGGGCTTCGCCCTTCCCCCATTTACCCATGAATTCTTTCTCACGTCTTCATCCCTACGGCTGAAGACTCTTGGGACTAGCCCCATACCCCAATTAATTTATGTAATTATTAGATTCACATTTGTTGATATAAGACGACGACATACTTTTTGTTTGAACTACGTTCAAACACATATGGGAAACACGTTCCCTCAATCCCCAATCAACTCATAAATATAATCAAATTAAATTTATATTTATTGATATGGGCGAGACAACAGTGGTTGACGACGACATTATACTTTTTGTTTGAGCTACGCTCAAACGCATATGGGGGAACAGGTTCCCCAAACCCCAATTAATTTATGAATATAATTAAATTCATATTTATTGATATGGGGGTGAGATACCAGTAGCGTTAACCATCGGAGGCTAGAAACTGTTGATAAGTTTTTGAAAGGATGAACACAACATGGGTAATTACGATTATAATTTGATTGCTAATTTCAATGTCAATATTCGTGTCGAACGTTTACGTGTGATAGCAACGGGGATTGGGGAACCAATCAAATTAAGAGATATTCCTTATTCTCAAGCACGTTTAAACAAATCCGATATGGAAGACATATTAGCGCACGCCAATTCGGTTGCAGAGAACACGGTATTGTACTACAAAAATGATTCGGGTAGGGAAACATTGACTGCTGAACAATTGGATGAAGTTCGGCCAGCCATAAATGAAGCTGTCGCAACATTGATTGATAATTTGACCAACGAAGAATGGATGGCGCAACATGTGAAAGTGTTGCATGAAGCCGATCCAAACGATCGGACTACTGGTTTGAATAGTTATATTCATACCATTGAAGATGGCGAATATGAGACCAAAGTTTATTTGACGTACATGCCAAATATTTTGTCGGCAACTTTGATTTATCCGAACCGTCCCGGTGCAATCATTAATAACTTTAACGAAATGGAATATTCATAGGTGATTAGAATGTCAAGGCAATTAGTGAAAATTGGATAATTGGAAATAACTTTTTGATCGTAAAATGGAGGTATAATTATGAAAATTGTTAATTTGAATGACCACAACCAAAAAGCAAGTGACGCTCAAAAGCAAGTCAATGATGCCAAGACAACGGTCACAAATGATAAGCAAACTCTTAATGTGCCATCTGATTTGGCAACTAAGCTTTCTAATTATCTATCAACTGGTAAGTATAGCAACAGTCAAGAAGATAAGGAGGCTCTCAAAAAGAACCAGTTTGTTGAAAGTGACAAAGACAATGTGGAGTTCGATCCTTTCGCACCCATGTCGGATGCTGACCGTAACTATTACAACTTGTATGCTCTTGATTTGATTAATCAAGCACGTGCGCAAGTTGGTTTGAAACCGGTTGTCGCATCCGAATTGGCTAAGAACTTTGCCAAGCAGGTTTCCGATAACTACACAGCTGAGAAATATGGTTTTAAACATGATTTGGGTATGTTGAGTAGGACTAGCGTTCAAATGCATGCCGGTTGGACTGGTGAGAACATCTCATGGAGCGGTGCTTACGCACTCTTTAACAGCTATCCTGATGCTTTCCCAAATGGTTACACAGTCAACAATTTCAAGCGTGATATCTATGAAGCTATCAGTAGTATGCTCTTGGATGATGCTGATTCAGATTATAGTCATGCGATTAACTTCTTGAACCCTGATGTTTACTCATTTGGTTTCAGTTATCGTATTGGTAATAGGGATGGCGGTGATATTGATGGTGATGCCAGTGTTATATTGAATTTTGAAGCCATCATAAGCATTGCAAAAAGATAATGCAACAAGCTGCTATTGCGTTGTCAAACGCTCAAAAGGCTGCTTCGGATAACCGAAAGGCTTTGTCACAAGCACAAGTTGCGTTGGCAGCCGCCAAGAGTGATTTGGCAACTGCACAAACAGAACTCAATAACGCTAAGAAGAGTCAGGCTGAGAAACAAGCCGAAATGGAAACAAACTTTTGATCGTAAAAATGGAGGGAAAATCATGAAAATTGTTAATGATAGTAAAATGTTAGTTGCAGCAGGTGCTGCGGTTGTCGCTTTGGGTGCTGGTACTGCCGGCGTTAATGCCGATACCGTCAGGGATGCTGTTAATAACGGTAATACACCAGACGCAGCTTCAAACAGTGTCACATCAACAACAAATACAGCAACTGACCAAAGTACAAACACGACAAAGACAGTTACTAGTGAAACTGACCCATCAACAGGTAAGACCACTACGACTATTACAACAAGTAAAACAACTGGAACACCATCACAAATTGCTGACCAGCAAAGCAATGTGGATAAAGCCAGTGAGAATGTATCAGCTGCACAATCAGCCGCCGACACGGCACAAACAAAAGCTGATGCTACGAGTGCTGCTGCTTCATCTGCTGATACAGCATATGATCAAGCAGCTTCATCACAATCGCAAGCCGGTTCTGCTGTCAGTTCGGCTGCTAGCGATGTGAACGCAGCTTCATCAGCACAACAAGACGCACAAGCCGCTGCGGACAAGGCTACTGACAAAGCCGTTGAACAGCAGCAATCGGTTGTTGACCAAGCTAAGGCACAAACACAGACTGATACACAAGCCGCAGCAAATGCTCAGGCGCAAGCAACATCACAAGCCGCAGCTGTTTCATCCGCCGCACAAGCCGTCAATGCCGCAAGTTCTTCCGTTGCTAAAGCGCAACAAAATGTGAATGATAAGCAAAATGCCTTGAACAACATCCAAGGTGCTGATGTTACAAAGGCACAACAACATGTTGATAATGCGCAAGCTGCTGTCAACAACCGCCAAAACGATGTTAACGACAAGGCGGCCGCTCAAACACAATTGGATCAGAAGGCAACGGATGCTCAAAAGGCAAAAGATACCGCTGATGCAAATTTGAACAAACATAACCAAAAAGTAAGTGACACACAAAAGCAAGTTAATGACGCCAAGAAAACTGTCGCAAGTGACAAGCAAACGGTTGCTAACACACAAAAGCAATTGAATGGTGTTAATAACAGGCTTAATAGCACCGAAACCAAGCAAACGCTTACTGTGCCATCTGATTTGAGAACTAAGCTTTCTAATTATCTGTCAACTGGTAAGTATGAAAACAGTAAAGAAGATGAAGATGCTTTCAAAAAGAACATTTTTGTTGAAAGTGACAAAGATAATGTGAGGTTTGATGCTTCCGTACCTATGTCGGATGCTGACCGTAACTATTACAACTTGTATGCTGTTGATTTGATTAACCAAGCACGTGCGCAAGTTGGTTTGAAACCAGTTGTTGCATCCGAATTGGCTAAGAACTTTGCCAAACAGGTTTCCGATAACTATGCAGCTGAGAAATATGGCTTTAAACACGATTTGCATATGGTGCCTGTGACTGGCGCTCAAATGCATGCCGGTTTTATTAGTGAGTGCCTCGCATGGGATGGTAATTACTCAATCCGTAACAGATATTCGGATGCGTTCCCAAATGGCTACACAGTCAACGATTTCAAGCGTTATATCTACGAAGTTATCAGTGGTATGCTCTTGAATGATGCTGATTCGCTTTATGGTCATGCTGATACACTCTTGAACCCAGATATTTACTCATTTGGCTTCAGTTACCGTATCGGTAATATAGATGGTGGCGATGTTGATGGCGATGCCGGTATTATCTTGAACTTTGAAGGCATCAAGAGTAAGTCAACTGTTATCACAGATGACACAACTGAATTGAAGAATCAAGCCGCCAAATTGGAAGCCCAATTGAAGAGTCAAAAGGCTACAACGCAAGCTGACCAAGCCAAGTTGGATTCTGCGGTTGCGACACTTCAAGCATTGCAAAAAGATAATGTGCAACAAGCTGCTGCAGATGCAGCTACGGCATTGTCAAATGCTCAAAAGGCTGCTTCAGATAACCGAAAGGCTTTGTCACAAGCACAAGTTGCGTTGGTTGCCGCCAAGAGTGATTTGGCAGCGGCTCAAACAGAACTTAATAATGCTAAGAAGAGTCAAGCTGAGAAACAAGCTGAAATCAATGACGCAACTGCCAAGTTGGCTGATGCTAAGGCTGCGTTGGTTAAAGCACAAGGTAATCTTTCCGAGAAACAACAAGTATTGGTTGTAGCTGAGCGTCAACAAAAGGCTTTGAAAGACAAAGTTGCTGCCTTGAAAGCTAAGGTTGCCGATGATCAAAAGGCTGAAGCAGCTGCTAAGGCTAAGTTGAATGACATGAAGAATGCGTCAGCTGCATTGGCAAAAGCAAATAGTACATTGGCTATTGCACGAGCCAAGTACGTGTTAGCTAAGGCTGATTATGCTAAAGCAACAAAGGCTGCCGAAGATGCAAAGGCCGTTAAAGATAAAGCTGATTTTGAAAACAAGCAAGTACAAGCTGAATTGAAGACTGCTCTTGCTTCATTGGCTAAGGCCAAGACAACTCTCGCAAGTGCTCAAGCAGAATTGGCACGTTTGCAAAAGGTAACTACCACAACAACTGTTGTTGTCACAGGTGGCAAGACCGATAACGGCAAGACTGTGGCTGATAAGACTGATAAAGGTGACAAGACTGAAAACGGTCAGGCTGATAACAGCAAGGCTGTGGCTGACAAGATCAAAGCAGACAATGGCAAGATTGAAAACGGTCAAGCTGACAACGACAAGACTGTAGCTGACAAGATCAAAGCAGACAATGGCAAGATTGAAAACGGTCAAGCTGACAATGACAAGACTGTAGCTGACAAGGCTGAAGTCAACCGCATCGTTGGAAACCGTCATTCAGTGAATGCTGTTAATGGTTTGACAACTGAGGCATCGGGCGTAGCAAATGGCAAAAGTGAATTGCACATTGACAAGAATGGTAAAATCACAGTTGATAACGCTGCTGCCGGTGTGACATTGCCGCAAGCCGGGGAATCAACAAGTGAAGCTCCTGTTGTGATGGGTCTTATCCTGTTAATCTTGAGTGCTATCAGTTTTGGTTCGATTCCAAAGAAACGTCGTCAACACTAATCGGGTTGTCTAAATTAAATTTAAAGCGTACAAAAGTGTTCACTGATGTACAAACGTACCTGCCAACATTGTTGGTAGGTTTTATGTATCCATAGCTCGGTTGGCAAGAGCATCGATAATTTGGATTAGTCCTTTATATCGAAATCACAGGTTCGAATCCTGTTGGATACTTTAGGTTGTTAAACACCCTCAAGCTATCAGAGCTGGTCAATGCCATTACCCTCTCGTTAGGATATAGCAATACTAGTGTTGAGGGTCGTAAATAAAATTAAGAAAGGAAAGCTATATTTTATATAGCAGGTGGTATTATGGCAAATCAAGCACAAGAACAAATGATAATGGCATTGCATGAATTAGGTACTGCCAGTACCAAAGCCGATAAGCAAGCGGTAATGGTGAAACATGCTAATACGCCATACTTCAAAGAAGCATTGAAGTATCTGCTGAATTCATTTGATGTCGTTGGCCTGTCAACGAAGAAAATGAATAAAGATGTGGCGATTGATACGAGCATCACTGATTTTAGTGAGCTGCTGAATTATCTTCGTCAGCATCCGACAGGCACGGACGCAGCCATTGCCAAAGCTCGTGGTTTTGTGTCAACATTCGACGATCCGTTCGAATCTGATATTGTAAATCAGTTAATCACCAAGACATTAACCCTTGGTGTGTCAGCTAAGTCTGTCAATAAGGTATATGGTGACGATTTTATTCCGACATTTGATGTGCAATTAGCATTTCCGTATGCTAAGAAGATTGAGACGTATGCTGATGACGCTAATTTCTATGTAACTCAAAAATTAGATGGTCATCGTGCTTTGACAACTGTCGATACCAAAGATGGCAAGATTCGTATCACGACTTACACACGTAGAGGTCAACAGATGGATGGCATGACTGAATTGCACACGGACATGATTGAATTCATTCGTCGTAATCCACGAGTTATGGCCAATTTCCGTGATGGCTTTGCCATTGATGGTGAGTTGCTGTTGGAAAATCGTGAAAATCTGTCAACTGCGGAATTGTTTCAAGCCACATCCAAGGTACTGCGTGCTAAAGGGGAGAAAGAACATATCACGTATAATGTGTTTGATATTTTACCGTTGAATGAATTCTTGTATTCGACAGCATCAAAACAGCCATATTCGTTTCGTCGTGAAACATGGTTGGATCATTTGGAAGCATCACAGATGATTCATGTGATTCCTGTTTTGGATATCATCACACGCGAAAGCATCCCTCAATGGTCTGATTATGCTACCCAAGAAGGTTGGGAAGGCGTTATGTTGAATGCAGCGGACGGGTATTATCGTAAGACCCGTTCACCGCAATTGTTGAAGGTCAAGAAAATGCATACTGCGGATTTGGAAATTGTTGGTTTCAATGAAGCCACCAGTGGGAAGTTCAAAGGCCAATTGCAATCTTTGAACGTGCGTTTAAATGATAATGATATTGTCCAAGTAGGTTCAGGTTTATCAGAAGAAATACGTGCAGATATTTGGGCGCATAAAGACAAATATCTGGGAAAGATGGCCGAAATTCAATACTTTGAAGAAACAACCAATGATAATGGCGGTAAGTCATTACGTTTCCCAGTGTTTAAGAATATGCGTCCAGACAAAAATCCTGAAGATGCTAATATTGAATAATTTAAGGTAGGTGTGAAATCATGCGAAAAAGTGTAGTACAAGAAAAGTATGATATGTGGAACAAAATTACCGGGTCGAACATCAAGTATCATCCGATTGACCAAGCTGAAAAGCAACGTCAATATGATCGTGAAATGCGTAAGTTGCATCCGACAAATATCACCATTGGTGAACTTGTGGGAAACGAACCCAAGAAGAAACATTGCTGGTTCCATAGTTGGTTCCATCGTGATTGAGTTGTAGGCGAATGGTGTAGTGGCAGCACGCGTTTGAAGGCGCCGTTCGATTCGGCGTTCGCCTGTTAAGGAAGGTGTTTGTATGACATCATTTATTGTGATAGTGCCGGTTCTGATGTTTATTCTGTCGTCTATCAATTTATTATTGACAATTAAATATCAAAATGATTCGCGTCGCATTGATTCGTTGCGGTCACAGCGAGACAAAATACAAGCATATGCTGAGAAGGTTGTGACAGGTTGCCGTGTTTATTTGGAGTCACAGCTTTTATATGCACGGTCACGTAATTCGTTGGAAGCAGACAAAGCCGCCGGCAATGACATTACAGTTCAGCGTTCAACATATGTATATGGATTGAAAGATGCTGTTTTGCAGAACCGTATTCGATTGCACGTTATCATGGAGTTGATGCACATCGAAATCGCCAACTCTGAATTTCCCAATGTGAAAACGAAATTGGAAGAAATGTTCGAGGAGTTTCGTGCATATTCAGATCAGTGGGACAACCAACGAATGGTTCAATATACGAATGAAGAGTTGGATGCATATGCTGATGAGGTCAATAAACGTATTGCCGCAATCGTTGAATTATTCGGTCGAACACAAGATCAATTGACCATGTCCATCCGCAATACTAATTTGTATGCGGATGCTATGAAGCATTTCAAGAAAACTACCATTGACCCGTTGTTTGACCCAATTACGAAGAAACATGGGAAGCAGGTCGAGACGATGAGCTATAAGGTTTTAGATGTTTGTCGTCATGTAATTAATTATAGCAACGAACATGACTATGGAATTTCAAATTTAAAACTTCAGAAAATACTTTATTTTATCCAAGCTTATTTTTTAACAAACAAGAAAGACCATACTCCTTGTTTTGATGAGAAGATAGAAGCATGGGATTTTGGACCTGTTGTTCCGGAAGCTTACCATGAATATAAGCAGTACGGAAGTGGAGATATACCTACAATAGAATCATACATTATGTTTGACGAAAATGACATATGGAATGCTAAAAGGGTTGAGTTTGAGGACACTGCAATTACAGATGAAGACAAAGCTCTTATAGAAAAAGTCGTAGACAAATTTGCAGATTATTCAGCAACAGATCTTGTATCATTAACCCATAGACAGTCGCCATGGATTGATGCTTATGTTCCATATCAAAATAACGAGATTACAATTAATGCAATAAGGGAGTATTTTAATGGATGATGACAATTTAGATGTGTTCCGTCTAAAGTAAACGAAGAAAGGTGGCAAACATGAACGTTGAAAAGATTGAGAATTATCCTTCGCTGACGATGGACGAGCAGGAAACAGTCCTTGTCTGGGATGCAAAGGAACGTGCATGGCATATGCACACAGACTATCCAGCGCATGCAAAGAAGTACGAAGTAACGCTTGACGAGTCCAAACCGGTCAAGAAAGGCTACCGAGACGGTGCACTGGTTATGATCGACGGATATCTTGACGAAAGCGCATATACGGTTCGAATCAGCAAGAAGCGACATTACTCAGACGAGCAGAGAGCTGAAATGGCAGAACGACTCAAGAATGCGAGGAGACGAAATGGAACAGATTGAAAGTCGATAACCCGAGAAGAAGAAACGGAGGTAGAAAAATGGTTATTAAAATCGATACGGATTCTGGCGATTACAAAGGCATCCCTGTCGTTATCGACGGTGAAACAGTAGGGCATATCTCGGATGCGCCCGAATTGTTGAAGAAAATGTTGCAGGTCATGCTTGAAGACATGGATGATTTGAGAAGTGACATCAAAGAAAAAGACGAATTGATTGAACAATTATTGCAAGACGAACAAGAAAAAGACGATTGGGACGAAATTGAACGCGAAAAAGACGAATGGTTTGGTGATGACTAATGGTAAAAAAACAAGATTCAATTGCTGTTGCTAATTTCATAATTGAAAAGGCGCTTGACCGCAAAAAGCCGGTTACAAACTTGCAGTTGCAAAAAATAATGTTTTTGTTACAAGGATACTGGCTGGAAAAAAAAGGACAGGAACTGTTCTGCGAAAAAATCAATCACGGGCGAATGCAGCCGTTGATTTTCTCAGTCGAAAAAGAGTTCAAGTGCTGGGCATCAGCACCGATTGAAAACAAAGCCTTTTATTTCAGTCAAAGTGAAAATAGAATCAAAGAGCCAAAGGTGACCAAAAAAGCCGCTAAAAAGTTGAAGAAGATCACAAACAAGATGCTTGATTACAATAGAAGAAATCTGATTTGTCTGTTTTTCGAAACCGATATGGACAAACAGCCAACAACCATTAAAGATGAGTACACGAAACAAACATGGACAAATTTTATGGAATATCAGCCTGATGAAATAATCCAAAAATATCGTGATGTCACAGAGAAACTCGCAAAATGTTAGCACAAACGGGTTAGCTGGAACAAGCATCTACGGCATCCGTTTTTGACGATTTCCTCAGAGACCGTCTTTTTTGTCGTGCTTAGCTGTGATACAATGTTGATGTCAATAACTCCGGACTAAAGTCCGAAGCTTGTAATTCTGTCCATCATTTTTTTGACAGATGGAATTATTAGCTTGGTTGATTAGCCTTAGTTCAAATGCTTTGAACTACGTTACTTAAGAAACTTTACAATAGGTACCTGTGAATACTTCTCTCGTTCACAGCACTACGGTTAGCAATTAAACAGGACTGCAGAGTTAAGTCCAGTGTTGTTAACTCCAAACCTTAAGATAACATTGGCGAAGAGAACACACAAACCGCGATTCTTTTCCGGTTTGACTTATCGTTTTATAAAGATTGAAAGGAAGTGTGTCGGTATGACTACTAGAATTATCTATGTTTTAAATGCTAACGGCGAACCCCTCATGCCGACGCATCGTTTGGGCAAGGTTCGTCGCTGGATCAATCGTGGTGAAGCTCATTGGTACGGAAATAGTCGCACGACTATCCAATTTAATCACCCGGTTGGAAACATCACCCAAAATTGCATTGAAGGTGTTGACTTGGGAAATCACTTGGGGATTTCCGTTGTCTGCACAACGACTAACCAAGAACTTTACAGCGGAATCAGTCAACGGGACTATCAAGGTGAAGTCAAACGAAACGTCAAACGGCGAGAATATCGTCGCACCAGACGTAATCGTTTGCGTCACCGCAAAGTCCGTTTCAATAACCGTAGAAAGTCTGACGGTTGGTTGGCACCAAGCATTCAGCATTATATCGATTTTACGGTCGATGAAATCTTACGGATTCAAAAGTTTTTACCAATCAGTAAAGTCATTCTTGAAACCAGTGTCTTCGATGTTGCAAAGCTGACCAATTTCGGCGTTCGTCCTGAAGACTATACCAAAGGCCGTCTGCATGGTTATCATTCATTAAAAGAATACTTATACGATCAGCAAAACGGGATTGATCCGATTGATGGACGACATTATCCGCTATCCGAAATGGTAGTTCATCATCTTCAATACCGTAGTCAAGGCGGTACCAACAGTCCTGACAATACCATTTTGCTGGCTCGTAAAAACCACAATACTGCCAATCACAATAACGGTGTTTTGGCAGATCTTGCCAAACATTATCAAAGCAGTTTAGTCAATACTAAAGGTGCTTTCTTAATGAATGTAATGCATTTACGATTGCCAAAACGGCTGAATAACAAACCGTTGCAACTGACGTTTGGCTATAAAACCGCCCAGCAACGGCAATTATACGGTTTTGAGAAAGACCGTAACGATCTTGCTAATCACGCCATTGATGCGTTGTTGATTGCCAATGGCAACAGCCATACCAAATCGATGACGAACATTATTCATCGTGAAAAACATCACCGTAATAATCGCAGCTTGGAAAAATTTTATGATGCGAAATATTATTCCAACGTTGATGGCAAGGTTTACGCCGGTAAAGAACTTGGTTCCGGGCGTACCAATCGCAAACAACCGCGAACTTACAACAGTAGACGATGCGAACGCGGTTGTAAGAAATCTAAAGGCCGCCGTTCAATCCGTCGTCAGCATTATCAATTCCAGCCCCATGATAAAATCTTATGGCAGGGAAAACCCGTTGAGGACTGTCTGGGCACGATGAGCAACGGTAAATCCGTATTGTTCAAATGGAATAACAAACGAAAATCATCAGCACCAAAGAAGTTACAATTGTTACATCATAGTAATAACTTAATTGAAACTATTATTCAATGATTAAAGCAAAAGAACATCTTACGGTGTTCACAATGGTCTTATATCCCATGACTAAAGTCACGGGTATTACGACCTATTCATCAATAAATTGAAAGAAGATGGAAGAACATGTTGACAAAAGAAAAACAAAAGTGGATCGTGTTGGGAAAGCACCAACAACCGTTTTATGGCGAAGAAATGATGTTTTACAAACTGCAATGTCCACATTGCAAAAGCATGATAGAAGTCAACGCCAATTACAACATTGACGAATGCGAACAATGCGGAACGAAACTCGACAAGGCAGACATGTAAGAGCTGAAGATGCGATCGAGGATCCCAACAGGGGATTCTTTTTTTTAACGCGTAACTCATTGCAGTATACATCAACCAACTAGTAAAAGTGAAAGGGCGAAATCACACATGCAATCCAGATTGGAACAGATGCTTCAAAAAGCACGAAACGGCGCAAAACTTGCACAAGAAATGAAAACAGACATTAAACATGATGGCAAATATTTTGAAATGCAGGAAGCCGTTCTGAGAGATGTGCTGGCAGACGTTCAGCAAAGTCAAGATTTGATCATTCAAGAAATCGGTAAGATGCAAAAAGAAAGGCAATCATCTCGTTAACTATCTGTCGGCAGCAAAGTCTTATCCTGAAAGGGATGAGACTTTTTTCTTGCCATAATCGATTTCACGATTATTAACAATTGAAAGAAGGAATCAAAATGGAAAGCGACAAATTGATGGATTTGTGCGAAAAATGCTACAATGCAACTAAAAGATTGAAAAAAGCATACAAAGAGTGCAGCCCGAAACGTCGCAAGTCGGAATTCGTGACTTGCCATGAATGCGGCAGTAGATATCCCAGAAAATACATTTACGAAAGCAACGATAATTTTTCCGCATGCATTATTTGCTTAGACCGTCATTCTCTTTATTCAGCAACGTCAATCAAGCGTATTGAAAATTGTCAACGTAAGCTCGACGAAAGTCTGAAACTTGTCAAAGACGAACGAAAGCGTCTTGCACAATTGGATAATCCAAAATGGTCAAAATTTGAGCGTTCGCTCAACCAAGTCCGTAATAGCGTTGCAGGTATTTACGAGCACGACGGGTTTGATGATTATGGCACATATATGGAAGCAGATTTTAACAACGAAATTGAAATTTATGGGACAATCGGTACGAAACTTGGCGATGTATCAGTACATTACGAGGTTATGAAAGAAGACGGCACGGTTTACTGTGGCGGGTGGAAAGTACCATCCGATTTCTTTGGCTGATCAACCGTTGATTAATATGTAGAAAAAGCAAGTCGAAAGAAGGCAATTGAAAAAAAATGGAAAGCAATCGATTAAAAGAACTGAGAATCAAACACAAGAAGGCGTTGCAAAGACTGGAAAAAACGTGCCGTGAATGCAGTCCGGAAAATCGCAAGTCGGAATTCGTCACCTGTTCTAAATGCGGTAGCAGATACCCGAAAAAGTACTTGTTTGGAAGTGATGATGATTTCACCCCTTGCCGTGTTTGCGGAGATGACCGTTCGCTTTATTCGGCAACGTCAATCAAGCGTATTGAAAATTGTCAACGCAATGTCAGAGAAATCAAAAAGCTTCTCGAAGCAGAACAACAGCGCGAACGAGAAGCTCATCCGAACTGGTTGTCAGACGCCGCTAAACAATCCATCAATCAAGCATATAGCAATTTCGACTTTGTGGATGGTGAGTACGATCTGGGAGATGCGATCGAAGTTTGTGGAGAAATTGACGGGCAATCCGCGCATTACGTTATAATGAAAGAAGACGGAAGAATTTACGACTAAAGCCAAAACGCAAATCGAAAGAGGGGACGGTCAATGACTCCGGACTAAAGTCCGAAGCTTGTAATCCTGCCCATCCTTTTTGACAGACGGGATTATTAGCTTAGCTGATTAGCCTTAGTTCAAATGCTTTGAACTACGTTACTTAAGAAACTTTACAATAGGTACCTGTGAATACTTCTCTCGTTCACAGCACTACGGTTAGCAATTAAACAGGACTGCAGAGTTAGGTCCAGTGTTGTTAACTCCAAACC
>Ga0256871_1000796_pt1 | contig 14213 bp, 13 predicted proteins | sample RumenRJG_07RNA_FD_185439 | JGI IMG/M metagenome (GOLD analysis project Ga0256871, IMG submission 185439) | Metatranscriptome of bovine rumen microbial communities from Lethbridge, Alberta, Canada - Rumen RJG_07 (Metagenome Metatranscriptome) | ecosystem: Host-associated > Mammals > Digestive...
AAAAAAAAAAAAAAAAAAAAAAAAAATTGTAAACCTTGATTGGAGGTTATTTTATGAAGCTTAGAAGCAAGCTTTCACTGTTTTACAACGTATGCATGGTTGCGATGGCTGTATTGCTGTTCTTTCTGTCTTTTAACATTTCGAAGTCAGGATATGAGACATGCTTTGAGCAGAAGGCGACCGGGGATTTAAGCCAGATGCACCAGCTGCTCGACTATGAGTGTCCGGGCGAATACGAGGTAAAGGATGACGGCTTTTACAAAGGTGAAGTAAAGCTTGACGAAAACAATGACCTGGTTGACGGGCTCAGCAAACTCTCCGGGGATAATATCACAATCTTCAACGGCGATACCAGGATAGCGACTACTTTTGCAGAAAATGGCAAGAGGATGACAGGCACCAAGGCAGCATCAAATGTCATCGATACAGTCATTAAGGGCGGCAAGAATTACATCGGTGTAGCAAATATTCTTGGACAAAAATATGTAAGCGCATATATGCCGATAAAGACCAGTGATGGAAAAATAGTCGGAATGCTTTTTGTAGGTATTGCAAAGAGTGAGATTGAAGCAGTTCAGCGCAGGTTTGTAATTTATTTCTGGGCTATCACAGCAATTCTTATTGTTATTTCATTCTTTGGAATAAATCTATATTGCAAACGGACCTTTACTCCGCTTGAGAAGGCACAGGACCTTTTGGATAAGATGTCGAAAGGTGATCTGAAGTCGAATGATCTCGCTGTGCCGAAGGGGAAGGACGAGATAGTAAGCATCACAAAGAGTACCAACTCACTGAAGAATTCACTGAATCAGCTGATGAGGTCTATTTCTGAGTCAGCTCAGCAGGTAGCTGCATCGAGTGAGGAGCTTACAGCGTCAGCTTCAGAGACGGCAGATTCTATCAACAGCGTGGCGCAGTCAGTGGTAAAGATGGCTGAGGGCGCAGGTGAGCAGAACAGGCTCGTCGATGATGTGCTCGATGTAAGGCAGGATTCAATTGAAGCCATGAATGGATTTGAGTCCGTGTCAGAGTCAATCAAGGATTCAGTCGGCATGACGGCGGATGATACGGCAGCAGGTCAGGAAGCTGTTCATAACGCTACTACCTCAATGGAGAATATGAGGGAACAGATCGCAAAGGTAGCAGCTGTGGTCGACAGGCTTGGCCAGAAATCAAACGAGATTGGCCAGATAATAAGCACCATTTCAGATATAGCTTCTCAGACAAATCTTCTGTCACTTAACGCTTCGATAGAGGCAGCCAGAGCAGGTGAGGCCGGACGTGGCTTTGCGGTAGTCGCGGAGGAAATCGGACAGCTGGCTGAGCAGTCGGGAAAGGCAGCTTCCGACATTTCAGATATTATCGGAGGAATCCAGAATGATACAAATGATGCAATAGCTGCGATGAATGTAAGCAGCAAGGCAGTTGAAGAGAACACCGAGATAGTAGAAAAAGCAGGAGCTGCTTTTGAAAAAATATCCTCAAGTGTTAATGAGCTCAGAAATAATATCGATTCGCTTTACGCGTCAATGCAGCAGCTTGCTGCTAAGAGCAATGAGATGACAGAGCCTCTCAACAGCACAAAGGACAAGGCAACTCTTGTATCTGATGAGTCGCAGACAGTTTCAGCATCAACACAGGAGCAGGCAGCGATAATGGGCGAGATCTCAAATGCCGCCGCGTCGCTTGCAGAGATGGCTCAGTCACTGCAGAAGAGCATCGCGCAGTTTGAGGTGTTATAGCACATAGATTCTTGAAAAAATAAGACTCTTCTGGCATCCCTGTGGGTTAGAAATGCCATTATACATTGTAATCAAGCCACTTTTGGAACATCCAACTTTCGATTGGGAAGTGGGATGTGTATATCTGAGCATACCAGGTATATCATATCCATCATGTTCTGAATGTTCCGAAATCCATATGCTTTACGGATAATCAGCTTGATTTTATTGTTAGTTGCTTCAATCCTTGCGTTGCTAAGTCCAAGGCGGATAGTATTCAAAATGTGCTCCTTATGACGTTTGATCTTCTTGTAGAGTTCTTTAAAAGCGGGTATTCTGCTGTGACTCGCCCACCAGAGCCAGTGTTTCAGATCGGCTTCCGCCTGCTCAACATCGGTTGACTTCAACAGTAGCCGCAATGTTTCTTTCAGACGGTAAGCCCTGTACAGATGTGGATCATTCACCTGGATCATATCCAACCGAATCCGCTGATTTTCAGTCAGATGTTCTGGCGCTTTGCCAAGCGTGTAGCCGGAGTTCTTGATTTCGGAAGCCCTGGCCTTAGCTGCCTGAACACTGGCGGCAATCTCGTCATCAGCCTTTGGACGGCCACGCCTTTTAGGATTATCCCTGGCAAGCTTCTGAGCCTTCTCATAAGTGACACGCCAGCGATTCTTGCGGACTTCGTCAAGTGCTTCCATAGCCCATTCGACGACGTGGAAAGGATCGACACAGCGTTCACACTCAGGAGTATACTCGTTGACACAGTCAGTGATCCGGCGGGCTCCATCGCCTGTTACAACTTTAATACTGGCGAGCTGCTCATCGGTGAGGTTTTTATAAAACTGTTCGAGGACAGATTTTCCGTGCCCATCGGCGACCCAGACAACTGTATTGGTATCGTGGTTTACGATTACTGTAATGTATTTGTGGCCTTTACGGTAGCTGGTCTCGTCGATACCGATATTCACCAATCCGTTCAGACGTCTGGCCCTTTCTGGTTCCAGATCATGCAGGGCTCTGGACATGCAGCTTCCAACGGTCTGCCAGTCGATACGCATGTAGTTGGATACGGCGCTGCGAGGTAAATATGTCGCAAGCCATGCAACTGTCAGATCGAAATCCTTTGTAAAGCTGCTCTGTGGATATGCCCATGGGACAGCGGCGGTGACAAGGCCATGCTCCGGACAGGTGACACGATGGGTAGCAGCCTCAATCTCAATTTCTTCTTCCACAGAATGGACAGTCATCCTTATGCCATGCATTTGGGCGGGCCTTGATTCGAAGGTGTGTGACACCATTCGAATCGTTATAAAAATCGTGAGATTCTACAACTGTGTTCTTGACATTTAGCAGTATTTTGCATAAGGTATCAGTAGAGGCCATCTTGTTTTTCCTATATCGTTGATGTTTGGTCGCTGATACTATACAGGATTCAAGGTGGATTTTTCAATATGTAATTGTAATCAATAATGCTTGAGGGCGGGCTATTTACCCACGATTATGCCCGAAGCCTCAATAATTAATTGATTTGAATAAAGGAGGATAATGAAATGTCAGAGCTTAATGATCTGCTGAATGGGATTCCGGATGCGGATACTTATGTCCTTGTGGATTCGGAAAATGTCGCATCTGTGTGGCTGGACAGGTATGACAAGCTGGTATCCGAGGGCGGAGAGGCAAGCGCTTTTTTTATCGTGTTCTATACCGACAAGACACCGAATATGAACTATGATGATGTGTTCCGTTTCATGGAGTGTGCGAAGAACGGCAACATGGCTATGATCAGGTGCAACCGCGGAGAAAAGGCAGCGTCAGCGCTTGATTTCCAGCTGGTAAGTGTCACCGGATACCTCATTGCAAAGAAGATGAGCAGCGATCCTGATTCAGAGAATGGCAGCCGTATTGAAATCTTTTCCAAGGATAAGGGATATGACCCGATGGTTCAGCTGTGGGCTGATGCAGGGTATCAGATTACCCGGGTGTGTACGCCTGATATGACAGGCATATCAGTATCAACGGATGGTACAGTTACGGAGATGGATACTGACCTTGCAACTGAAGATGAAAAAAGACAGGCTCGCGATGCATTTATGGCAAGCATACTGCCTGAAGAGGATACAAAGGCAAGGAATACTGCAAAGACTCTGATGGCAACGTATCTGAACGGAACGATCACTCTTCAGGAGATGTATCTGCAGCTGCTGAAGCAGTTCGGACAGGAAAGAGGTATATCAATCTATCATGCGATCAAGCCTCATTTCGAGGAATTCCGCCAGTTCAAATGACTTGATAATTCAGTTCTTTTCCTGTATGATAAGAAAAGTTTTGCAAAACAGTATGGAGGATAAGCATGATACAGGCTTCAAATATTTCGCTGCGTGTCGGGAAAAAGGCACTCTTCGAAGACGTAAATATCAAGTTCACAGAGGGCAACTGCTACGGAATCATCGGAGCAAACGGAGCAGGAAAGTCTACTTTTTTAAAGATTTTGTCGGGAAGGCTTGAGCCTACGACTGGAGAGATTTCGATAACTCCGGGCCAGAGACTTTCATTTCTCGAGCAGGATCAGTTCAAGTATGATGACCAGATAGTTATCGACACTGTCATTCAGGGCAATCAGCACCTGTATGATGTGCGCCAGGAAAAGGATGCCATATATGCAAAGCCGGATTTCTCGGATGAGGACGGAATCCGTGCATCGGAGCTTGAAGCAGAGTTTGCCGACATGGACGGCTGGAATGCAGAGGCTGACGCAGAGACCCTTCTGAATGGACTTGGAGTAGCTACAGAGAACCATCAGAAGCTGATGAAGGAGCTGCCCGGCGCACTCAAGGTCAAGGTACTTCTTGCAAGAGCGCTTTTCGGTAACCCTGATATCCTGCTTCTCGATGAGCCTACCAACCATCTGGATCTCGATGCTATCGGCTGGCTCGAGGAATTCCTGATCAATTTCGAGAATACAGTCATCGTCGTATCCCATGACAGATACTTTCTTAACAAGGTCTGCACGCATATCGCAGATATCGACTATGGCAAGATACAGCTCTATTCAGGAAACTATGACTTCTGGTACGAGTCATCACAGCTGATCCTGAAGCAGAGAAAAGAAGCCAACAAGAAGAAGGAAGAGCAGATCAAAGAGTTGAAGGAATTTATCTCCAGATTCTCAGCTAATGCCGCAAAGAGTAAGCAGGCTACTTCCCGTAAGAAGGCTCTCGAGAAAATCGAGCTCGACGATATTCGCCCATCATCCAGAAAGTACCCGTACATCGACTTCCGTCCGAAGAGAGAGATCGGAAATGAAGTCCTGACAGTCGATGGCCTGACAAAGACTATTGATGGAAAGAAGGTTCTCGACAATATCTCATTCGTAGTCGGACACGATGACAAGATTGCATTTGTTGGTGGCAATGAAGCAGCAAAGACAGTCCTTTTCGAAATACTGACAGGCAATATGGAACCGGACAGCGGAAGCTACAAATGGGGTGTGACGACATCGCAGTCATATTTCCCTAAGGATAATTCAAAGATTTTTAATGACAATGACATGATCATCGCCGACTGGCTTACCCAGTATTCTGAGATAAAGGATGCGACATACGTCCGCGGATTCCTGGGCAGAATGCTGTTCGCAGGAGAAGATGGCAATAAGAAAATGAAGGTTCTCTCAGGAGGCGAGAGAGTCCGTGTGCTTCTGTCGCGTATGATGATAGAGGCATCGAATGTCCTGATCCTCGATGAGCCTACAGACCATCTGGATATGGAGTCGATCACGGCACTGAACCAGGGACTCATAAAGTTCAAGGGTGTCATCCTTTTCTCATCACGAGATCACCAGATCGTAGAGACCACGGCGAACCGAATCATGGAGATCCTTCCGGATGGAAGCATGATCGACAAGATCACTACATACGACGAGTATCTCGAATCAGATGAGATGGCCCGTAAGAGAACGGTCTACAATACTACTGATGATGAGGAGTCAGACGACTGATCCGAAAAAGTATAAAAAAATCCCTTGACATTGCCTGCTTCTTTTGGTAAACTATTCAAGTCGCCTGAGAGAAAGCAAAGCGCATGACAGACATGTAGAAGCGGAATCCGTGTCGACGAGGGATCTTAGCTCAGCTGGGAGAGCATCTGCCTTACGAGCAGGGGGTCACAGGTTCGAGCCCTGTAGGTCCCATTTATATCTGCATACCAGAGCAGATATGGCGAGATAGCTCAGTTGGCTAGAGCACACGGTTCATACCCGTGGTGTCAAGAGTTCGAGTCTCTTTCTCGCTAGTTAAGTTAAGGTTGAAGGGCTGTTGCATCGTAGATGTGACAGCCCTTTGTGGTATGAGGTATTATATGAGAATAGGTAACGGATACGATGTGCATCAGCTCACAGAAGGCCGTGATCTGATCATCGGAGGAGTGAAGATCCCTTATGAAAAGGGGCTTCTGGGACATTCCGATGCAGATGTGCTTCTGCACGCGGTGATGGATGCGCTGCTCGGTGCGGCAGGTCTTGGTGATATCGGCCTTCATTTCCCTGATAATGACGACAAGTACAAAGGTGCAGATTCGCGTGAACTTTTAAAAGAAGTCAGGCAGAAGCTCCTTGATGAAGGATATGTGGTCGGAAATATTGACGCGACCATCATAGCCCAGGCACCAAAGATGCGGACCTATATCGATCAGATGAAAAAAAATATCGCAGAGGATTTACAGATTGCCGAAAATATGGTAAATGTAAAGGCAACGACAGAAGAGCATCTCGGATTTACCGGAAGAGGCGAGGGTATCTCGGCCTCTGCAGTATGTATCATTGAGTCGCTCTACGAAGCTGGAAGGCCTATAAACTCAGGCTGTGGCGGATGCCCGATGAGACAATAAGGAGATCTTTATGATTAAGATTTACAACACGCTTTCAAGAAGAAAAGAAGATTTCGTACCTATCGAAGAGGGAAAGGTGCGGATGTATGTCTGTGGACCTACTGTGTACAATTACATTCATATCGGCAATGCCCGTCCGATGATCGTATTTGATACAGTTCGCAGATATTTTATATACAAGGGCTATGATGTGAACTATGTATCGAATTTCACCGATGTCGATGACAAGATCATCAGAGAAGCCAATGCAGAAGGCAGGAGTGCTCAGGAGATAGCAGAGTTCTATATTGCTGAATGCAAAAAAGATATGGAGGCCATGAATATCATGCCGGCAACGACCAATCCACGTGCCACTCAGGAAATAGACGGCATGATCGACATGATACAGACCCTCATAGAAAAGGGTGATGCATATGTGGCAAAGGACGGCACAGTCTATTACAGGACCAGAAGCTTCAGGGATTATGGCAAGCTCTCACACAAGAATATTGATGATCTCGAGGCCGGACATCGTGATATCAGGGTGACAGGCGATGACAAAGAGGATTATCTCGACTTCGTGCTCTGGAAGCCGAAGAAGGAAGGCGAGCCATACTGGAAGTCTCCGTGGTGTGACGGCAGACCGGGCTGGCATATTGAGTGCTCAGTCATGTCAAAGAGATATCTGGGAGACACAATAGATATCCATGCAGGCGGAGAGGACCTCATTTTCCCTCATCATGAGAATGAGATCGCCCAGTCAGAGGCTGCAAATGGAGTGCCATTCGCCCACTACTGGATGCACAATGGTTTCCTGAATATAGATAATAAGAAAATGAGCAAGTCTCTTGGCAATTTCCTTCTCGTAAGAGAGATTCTGAAGAGATATAATGCAGATGTGCTGAGATTCTTCATGCTCTCTGCACAGTACAGAAGCCCTCTGAACTATTCTGAGGAGTTGATGGAGTCTGCAAAGAACGGTCTTGACAGGATCCGTACTGCAGGTGACAGATTAAAGGATCTCATCGCAAATGCCACTGTCATGGAGATGACCGAGGAAGAGGACGAGCTTCTGGATACTACGAAGGACTATGTAGAGAAGTTCGAGGCAGCGATGGATGATGACTTCAATACAGCTGATGCCATTGCAGCCATCTTCGAGCTCGTAAAGTTTGCCAATACCAAGCTTGATGAGGACAGCTCTGCCGGAATCCTGATGAAGGTTTTTGAGAAGATTGAGAAGCTGATGAGTGTTCTCGGACTTGAATTCACAATAGATCATGATGATCTCGATTCTCATGTTCAGGAGATGATCGACAAGAGGCAGCAGGCCCGTAAAGAGAAGAACTTCGCACTGGCTGACCAGATCCGTGACGACCTCCTGAAAGAGGGTATCGAGCTGATGGATACCAGGGAAGGTGTCAAGTGGAAGAAAATCTGATCCGTGAGTACTTCAGGCTGCCGGAGGTGGATGTGAAATCATATTCACCTCTGACACTTGCGTTTTTAGGTGACGGAGTCTATGAGATCATAGTGCGGACTATCGTGGTAAGCATCGGAAACAATCATCCAAACCGTCTCCACAATATGAGTGCACATATAGTGAAGGCCCATTCACAGAGGCTTATGGTAGAGGCGCTCGAGCCGTATCTGACGGATGAAGAGAGGGATGTCCTTCGCAGAGGCCGTAATGCAAAAAGCTATACCCATGCGAAGAATGCATCTGTATCTGATTACCGTATCGCGACGGGATTTGAGGCACTTCTGGGATATCTTTACCTGAAGGATGATCAGGAGAGGATTCTCTGGCTTATCAGGAAGGGATTTGATGAGACCGGACTTCTTGATATCAGACCATCCGACAGGGAAGAGACGAATAAGTGACAGCTGTCATTTTTTGAAGGAAGAAATATATGCATGATGAAAGTACAATTATAGAAGGACGGAATGCCGTCATAGAAGCACTCAGAAGTGATATGACGGTTGAGAGGGTATTTGTCCAGAAATCAAGCTACGACGGACCTATACACACGATCATCCGCGAGACGAAGAAGCAGGGAATCAGGACTGACTTCGTCGATAAGTCAAGGCTGGATGAGATCTGTCCCGACAGAAAGCACCAGGGAGTTGTGGCGTATGTGGCTGCTTTTTCCTATTCTACAGTCGATGATATCCTCACGAGGTCACAGGAAAAGGGCATGGATCCGTTTATCTTTATCTTAGACGAGATCGAGGACCCTCACAATCTCGGAGCGATCATCCGTACAGCCAATATGGCAGGAGCAGATGGCGTCATAATTCCGAAGAACAGGGCAGCAGGACTTACAGCGTCGGCCGTCAAGGCTTCGGCCGGGGCCATTGCCTATACACCGGTTGCGAAGGTGACGAACCTCTCACGCACGATCGATGAGCTGAAGGAAAAGGGAATCTGGGTCTATGCCTGCGATATGGATGGCGAGAGCGTTTACAGGACATCACTCACCGGACCTCTTGCTATAGTGATCGGAAATGAGGGAAAGGGTATCAGCAAACTCGTAAGGGAGAAGTGCGACGCTGTCGTGAGTATCCCGACATTTGGAGATATTGATTCACTTAATGCTTCCGTATCATGCGGAATAGTGGCATTTGAGGCGGTCAGACAGAGGCTTGCAAAGAAATGATATATCTTGACAACGCTGCAACTACTCAGATGAAGCAGGAGGTTCTCGATGAGATGATGCCGTATTTCCGTGAGTATTACGGTAATGCATCGGCCGTGTACGAGCTCGGGAATAAGAGTAAGTACGCTATAGATGTCGCGCGTGACAGGGCGGCAGCACTGCTTCATACTAAGGCGGAGAGAATATTTTTTACCTCGGGTGGCTCGGAATCTGACAACTGGGCAATAATCAAGGCGGCTGAAATGCTTAAGTGTAAGGGTAAGCATCTGATCACCTCTTCCGTAGAGCATCCGGCTGTCATCAATACGATGAAGGCGCTTGCTGACGTGGGCTTTGAGGTGACATTTCTTCCGGTAGATGAGAAGGGCCTTGTCTCAGTCAGAGATGTGAAAAATGCGATAAGAGACGATACTATTCTTATCTCGATAATGACTGCAAATAATGAGATAGGCACGATCGAGCCGATAGCAGAAATCGGTGCACTGGCTCACGAGCATGGAATCCTTTTTCATACGGATGCAGTCCAGGCCTTCGGGCAGATTCCAATAAATCCTGATGAGATGAATATCGATATGCTCTCTGCAAGCGCTCACAAGATATATGGACCTAAGGGAGTAGGATTACTATACCTCAGCCCGAAGGCTTCACGCATCAGGTCGCTTATTCATGGCGGAGGACAGGAGAGAAATAAGAGGGCCGGCACGGAAAATGTACCAGGAATTGTCGGATTCGGTAAAGCATGCGAGCTCGCAGCATCTACTGTCAACGAGAGAATGCAGAAGGAATCCGAGCTGCGTGATTATTTTATAAAAAGAGTTCTGGAGGAGATCCCTCTCACCTGCCTGAACGGGGCAGAAGGCAGGGACAGGCTTCCGGGAAATGTGAATATAGGCTTTAAATTCATAGAGGCCGAGTCAGCGCTTATCCTACTCGACCAGAAGGGCATAGCGGCATCAAGCGGTTCAGCCTGCACAGCCGGAAGTATTGATCCGTCACATGTTCTGCTCGCAATTGGACGGGATGAGGACGAAGCGCGTGAGTCTCTGCGCTTCACGCTTTCGGATGTAACGACACAGGAAGAGCTTGACAGGACAGTGGATATTTTGAAAGAGACAGTCGATATGCTCAGAAGCGCAAACGTACTCTATCAGAGATGAAAAAGGGGACGGGTCCCTTTTTCATCTTTTTGATCAAATTTTTAAATATATGGCTAAGGTAGTAGTTGGAATGAGTGGCGGCGTCGATTCATCGGTGGCCGCTTATTTATTAAAAAAACAGGGATATGACGTCATAGGAGTCACCATGCAGATCTGGCAGAATCCTGATCAGGCGTGCCGCCTGGAGGAACGTGGCTGCTGCGGACTTTCTGCTGTTGAGGATGCGAGACGAGTAGCGGGCGTACTCGGGATTCCCTACTATGTGATGAACTTCAAGGATGATTTCAGAAAATATGTGATGGACTATTTCGTCGACGAATATAAGCATGGCCGGACACCGAATCCGTGTATAGCCTGCAACCGTTATATCAAGTGGGAAGGCCTTCTCAAGCGAAGCCTTGATATAGGAGCAGACTATATCGCAACAGGTCATTATGCGCGTATCGAGACACTTCCGAATGGAAGAGCAGCAATAAAAAATTCCGTGACAGCGGAGAAGGATCAGACCTATGTGCTCTATTCCCTGACGCAGGAACAGCTGAAGCATACACTCATGCCGGTCGGGGATTATGATAAGCCGACGATCAGAAGGATAGCAGAGGAGGCAGGCCTTCCAGTCGCCCACAAGCGGGATTCAGAGGATGTATGTTTTATACCGGATGGAGATACGGGAGCATTCCTTGATAGCGAGCTGGGCGATGAAGCACCAGGCGAGGGCAATTATATAGATAAGGATGGAAATATCATCGGCAGGCACAAGGGCATCACTCATTATACAATAGGCCAGAGAAAAGGTCTCGGAGTCGCATTCGGACATCGGGTCTTCGTGCAGAGGCTTGATGTGCCTCATAATGAGGTGGTGCTGGGTGAAAACGAAGATCTCTTCACTGACACACTCACAGCTGATCATCTGTGCTATATGAGTGAGGTACAGTTCTCTCCTGAAAAAACCTACATGGGGAAAATCCGCTATTCGGATCCGGGGACACCATGCCATGTACGATATGATGGTGATATCCTGGAAGTCTCATTCGAAAAGAAAGTACGTGCCGTGACACCAGGACAGGCACTAGTCTTATATGATGGCGATTATGTTGCAGGTGGTGGTATAATAAGGTGATATTAAGGACGGCCGCAGCCTACAGACTTATTCTGACAGGCCTTCTGTCCATATACACGTTAAAATACTCAAACCCGATTTCCTTAAGCTCCGGTATCACTTTCTCATACGCAATCCCCACATCCTTCGGCTCATGTGCATCCGCACCGAGGGTGATATCACGCCCACCGATGTCGTAGTAATACCTGAGAATCTGATATGACGGATTCGGCTCAGACATGCCGTATCTGAAGGCACCGGTATTTACCTCAAGTGACTTGCCATGCATGATAAGATGTCTGAGAATAGCATCAATCTGTTCCTTATAATCTTCAAACGGGCAGTCAGCAGCAGGTGAGCCGAAATACTTAAGGCCGTATCTGACCACATAGTCGAGATGCCCGAGAGTATCGTATTCATCGAAGGCACGGATATTTTCAAGCACCTGATCAAAGTATGTTCTGTAAGCATCCCGGACATTTATATTTCTATAGAAATCCTCATAGTAGGGGTCATATCCGTTTATCGCATGGACAGATCCAATGACGAAATCGAAATCATATTTTTTCAGAATCTCATGATGCTGCTGAGCCAGATACGGCTGAAGACCCATCTCAATCCCGATGCCGGTCTGAAAATCGCTGCTGCTATATTTTTTTCTTATAACAGGCATCTCATCCCAGTATTTCTCGAAATCCAAATCGAAACGATGTGGCTCCTCTTTGTAGTCTATATCCAGATGATCAGTAAAGCAGATACCGCCAAGATTTCTCTTTTTAGCAGCAGCTATCATATCAGCCGGCCAAGCGTCGCTATCTCCAGAGAATCTTGTGTGCATATGTGTGTCATAAAGCATAATGTGTGCCTCCTGGGATGAATTATATCACAGAAATATATCATGTGCCATGTGGAAGAAGGGCAGAGTGAAAAAAGCCTCTGCACATCTGACACAAAATAGATATTCTGTTAAAACTTTGTCAAACATAAAAATTAGACTTGAAAAATATAATCAAATTCGTTATAGTATATGTGTTTACGGAAATTGTTCCGAAGACAAAACAAAACTTACAGACGTAGGAGGAATTTACAAATGGCAGTAAGAGTAGCAATCAATGGATTTGGACGTATCGGTCGTCTTGCATTCCGTCAGATGTTCCAGGCAGAGGGATTCGAGATCGTAGCAATCAACGATCTGACAAGCCCGGAGATGCTTGCATATCTTCTGAAGTATGATTCATCACAGGGTCGTTATGCAAAGGCTGACACAGTTTCATTCTCAGATCACTCTATCACAGTAGACGGACAGGAGATCGAGATCTACAAAGAGGCTGATGCTCATAACCTTCCTTGGGGCAAGCTTGATATCGATGTAGTACTTGAGTGTACCGGATTCTACACCTCAAAGGCAAAGGCACAGGCTCATATCGATGCAGGTGCAAAGAAGGTAGTTATCTCAGCTCCAGCAGGAAATGATCTTCCTACGATCGTTTATAATACAAACCACGAGACACTTACAGCAGATGACAACATCATTTCAGCTGCATCATGCACAACCAACTGCCTTGCACCTATGGCTAAGGCTCTTAACGAGCTCGCACCTATCCAGTCAGGAATCATGGTTACAATCCATGCTTACACTGGTGACCAGATGATCCTTGATGGACCACAGAGAAAGGGTAACTTCCGTCGTAGCCGTGCCGGCGCTGAGAACATCGTTCCTAACAGCACAGGTGCTGCAAAGGCAATCGGCCTTGTTGTTCCAGAGCTCAATGGTAAGCTCATCGGATCAGCTCAGCGTGTACCAGTACCTACAGGTTCTACAACAATCCTTACAGCAGTAGTAAAGGGTGACGTTACTGTTGATCAGATCAATGCCAAGATGAAGGCTTCAACAAACGAGTCATTCGGATACAACGAGGATCAGATCGTATCAAAGGATATCGTAGGCATGACCTATGGTTCACTCTTCGATTCTACACAGACAATGGTTCTTCCAGTAGGCGATGGAAACACAGAGGTTCAGGTAGTATCATGGTATGATAACGAGAACTCATTCACATCAAATATGTGCAGAACAATCAAGTATTTCGCAAAGTTCCTCAACAAGTAATTCTTGCGAACTAAAGACCTTGATCATTACAGGGGTCCGGCTTATGGGCCGGGCTCCTTTTTCTTTTGAAGAAAGGAGTCCACAATGGGACTTAACAAAAAGTCAGTAGATGACATCAATGTAAAGGGCAAGAGAGTTCTCTGCCGCTGCGATTTCAATGTACCTCTGAAGAATGGTGAGATCACAGATGAGAACAGACTCGTTGCAGCACTTCCTACAATCAAGAAGCTGATCGCAGACGGAGGCAAGGTAATCCTCTGCTCACACTTAGGGAAGGTAAAGACCGAGGAAGACAAGAAGACAAAGACTCTTGCGCCGGTAGCAAAGAGACTTTCAGAGCTTCTCGGGCAGGAAGTAAAGTTTGCAGCAGATCCTGAGGTTGTAGGACCTAATGCAAGGGCAGCAGTAGCAGCAATGAAGGATGGCGAAGTTATCCTTCTTGAGAACACCAGATTCCGTCCTGAAGAGACCAAGAACGGTGAGGCTTTCTCAAAGGATCTCGCTTCTCTTGCAGACGTATTCGTAAACGACGCTTTCGGTACAGCTCACAGAGCTCACTGCTCAAACGTAGGTGTAGCTGAAGAGCTTCGCAAAGAGGGTAAG
>Ga0256871_1000808_pt1 | contig 14146 bp, 27 predicted proteins | sample RumenRJG_07RNA_FD_185439 | JGI IMG/M metagenome (GOLD analysis project Ga0256871, IMG submission 185439) | Metatranscriptome of bovine rumen microbial communities from Lethbridge, Alberta, Canada - Rumen RJG_07 (Metagenome Metatranscriptome) | ecosystem: Host-associated > Mammals > Digestive...
CCAACAGCTGATACAACTGTAACAGGTATCGAAATGTTCCAGAAGACTCTTGATCAGGGTATGGCTGGTGATAACGTTGGTATCCTTCTCCGTGGTGTTGAGAAGAAAGACGTTGTTCGTGGTCAGGTTTTGGCAAAGCCAAACAGCATCACACCTCATACAAAGTTCGAAGCTCAGATTTACGTTCTTTCAAAGGAAGAAGGTGGACGTCACTCTCCATTCTTCTCTGGATATCGCCCACAGTTCTACTTCCGTACAACAGATATTACTGGTACTGTAGAACTCGAAGCTGGTACAGATATGGTTAAACCAGGTGACAACGTAAAAGTTATCGGTAACCTTATCCACCCAATCGCTATGGACGAAGGTCTTAAACTTGCTATCCGTGAAGGCGGTCACACAATCGCTTCTGGACAGGTTACAAAAATCATCGAATAGTTTTTGATTTTTTCAAACAAGGGGCTGGCTCAGCCGGTTCCTTGTTGTGAATAGGAGTAATAGAAAATGGCTAATGGAAAGATTCGAGTTAGACTTCGCGCATTTGACGTAGAGTTAATCGATCAGAGTGCTAAAGCCATCGTGCAGACTGTTCAGAAGGCGGGAGCAAAGGTTTCAGGCCCTATCCCTCTTCCTACACGTATCAATAAGTTTACTGTATTGCGTTCACCTCACGTAAACAAAAAGTCTCGTGAGCAGTTCGAAATGCGTACACACAAACGCCTTATTGATATCATGAATCCATCTCAGGACGTTATGGATTCTTTGATGAAACTTGAACTTCCTGCCGGTGTTGACGTAGTTATCACACAGTAGTGAAATTAAGTAACCAGTTTAGGTTACACGGTGCGATCCCTTTGGATCAGGGATGACGGCCGAAATTAAATCAATAGAACAATGGTTTGGATTAAATCCTTTCTAGTTTGTTCTAACAGGAGATATCAGAATGAAAGGTCTGATTGCTAAGAAAATTGGCATGACTCAAGTTTTCGACGAAAGCGGAAATCTGACACCAGTAACCGTGATCCAGGTCGAGCCAAATGTAGTCGTTGCCAAGAAAACAAAGGAAAATTGCGGTTATGATGCAGTTGTTCTTGGTTTGGAAGATGTAAAAGCTTCTAAACCAAACAAAGCATATGCCGGTCAATTCCCAGAGAACATCAACCCTAAGCGTCACTTGAAAGAGTTCCGCAACTTCGAAAAAGAAGTAAATGTTGGTGATGAAATTGGTCTTGAACTTTTTGAAGGAAGTCGCTTCTTAGACGTAACTGCTACTTCAAAAGGAAAAGGTTTCCAGGGTGTAATGAAGAGATGGGGCTTCCATGGTGGACGTGCAACACACGGTTCTAAATTCCATCGTGAGCCAGGTGGAACTGGAGAATGTACTACTCCAGGACACAGCTTTAAAAACATCAAACTTCCTGGACATATGGGATTCAAAAAAATTACTGTTCAGAACTTGAAAATTGTTAAAGTAGATCCTGAACTTAAAGTAATTATGGTTCGCGGAGCTGTTCCGGGAAACAAAGACTGTACTCTCATCGTAAAGTCCGCAGTTAAGAAATAAGGGGAATAAGATATGGAAAAGAAAGTCTATTCAACTTCTGGAAAAGAACTGCGTACAATCACACTTGATGATAAAGTATTCGGTCTTCCAGTAAATGACGACGTAATTTATTACGCAATCACAAATGAATTAGCAAATAAACGTGTTGGTACAGCTTGTACTAAAACTCGTGCAGAAGTTCATGGAAGTAACGCAAAGCCTTATAACCAGAAAGGTACAGGTAATGCTCGTCGTGGTGATAAGAAATCTCCTATCACTGTAGGTGGTGGTACAATTTTTGGACCAAAACCACGCGACTTCAGTTACTCAATTCCTAAAAAGGAAAAGAGACTTGCTCTTAAAACAATCCTTAGCTCACACGCTCAGGGTGACAGACTTACTATCGTAGAAGACTTTACAGTTGAAAGCGGTAAAACAAAGGACTTGGTTGCAATTCTTAAGAACTTTGCTAAAGACGAAAGAACAGTTTTGATTCTTAAAGATGACGATGCAAAAGTAAAACAGGCTGCAAGAAACATCAAAAATCTTACATTCTTGTCTTACAACCGTCTCAACGCTCATGACTTGTTCTACGGAAGAAAGATCATCGCTCTTGAAAGCGCTGTAAAGAATCTTTCTGACTTCTACGCTGATGATAAGGAGGCTAAATAATGACTTACACAGATATCCTTATTAAGCCTGTAGTATCTGAAAAGGCAAGCACTTTACGTGAACAGAATAAATATGTATTTGTAGTGCACCCAGATGCAACAAAAACACAGATTAAAGCTGCTGTTGCTGACTTGTTCAAAGTAAAGGTAATTGGCTGCACAACTATGAATGTGCTTGGAAAAATGAAACGTCTTCGCGGTAAACCGGGAAGAACAGCATCTTACAAGAAGGCTATTGTTCGTCTTGCAGACGGTGAAACAATCAGCGCTTTTGAAGGTGTTTAATTCCAAGTTGTAACTAAGGGGAACAAAAATGGCTCTTAAAGTATTTAAGCCAATGACACCTGGTACACGTGGACGTGTAGACTTGTGTCGTGATGAATTGACATCAGCAAGACCCGAAAAATCATTGGTGTCAAAACGTAAGTCACATGCTGGTCGTGGAGCTGGAGGACGTATCTCTGTACGTCACCAGGGTGGCGGTCACAAAAGACTTTATCGTGATATAGATTTTAAGCGTGATAAGCACGGCATCCCAGGAACCGTAAAAGCAATTGAATACGATCCAAACAGAAGTGCTAACATCGCTTTGATTTATTATGCTGACGGTGATAAACGTTATATCATCGCTCCAAAAGGATTGCAGGTTGGACAGAAAATCATGTCTGGCGAAAATGCAACTCCTACAGTTGGAAATGCTCTTCCTCTGAAAGCAATTCCAGTTGGTTTCACTATTCATAACATCGAGTTGACACTTGGTGCTGGTGGACAGCTTGTTCGCTCAGCTGGTGCTTCTGCTCAGATTTCTGGTAGTGAAGGTGACTATGTTATCGTTCGTTTGCCTTCTGGTGAAATGAGAAAAATCAACGGACGCTGCTATGCTACAGTCGGTGTTGTAGGAAACGAAGAACACATGAATGTAAAGCTTGGAAAAGCTGGTCACAGACGTTGGTTGGGTATCAGACCTACTGTTCGCGGTATGGCTATGAACCCTCATGATCATCCGCTTGGTGGTGGTGAAGGTGCCGGTAAAGGTCGTAACCCAGTTACTCCTTGGGGACAGCCTTGTAAAGGTTACCAGACACGTAACAAACGTAAGACATCTAGCAATTTCATTGTTAGCCGTCGTAAGAAGAAGTAGGCGAGGAGATAATCGTGTCAAGATCTGTTAAAAAAGGACCTTTCGTAGAGAAATCACTTTACAAAAAGGTTCAGGCTATGAATAAAGAAGCAGACAGAAAAATGATTAAAACATATTCTCGCTGCTCAACAATCATCCCAGAAATGGTAGGTAATACTATCTCTGTTTATAATGGTAAATCATGGATTCCTGTATACGTTACAGAAAACCTGGTAGGTCACAAACTTGGTGAATTTGCACCAACTCGTACTTATCACGGCCATGGTGGTTCAGATAAATCTGCCGGAAAAGGCAAATAATAGGTGGATATTATGGCTGAGAAAAAAGGTTATGTAGCCACTACAAAATTCCTTATTGCATCACCAACAAAGGTTCGCCCAGTTGCTAATGTAATTAAACAGAAGTCCTATTCGGAAGCTATGGCAATTCTTGCTAATATGCCACAGAAAGGTGCAGCTTTGATTAGCGCTACTTTGAAGTCAGCTGCTTCAAACGCACTTAATTTGAATAGCAAGTTAGATGAAGATATGCTTTACGTAAAAGAAATCAGAATCGACGAGGGTCCAAGACTTAAGAGAGTTTGGTTCCGTGCTCGTGGACGTGCTGATCAGCTTTTGAAACGTATGTGCCATATTACCGTTGTCGTTGACGAAAAGGCGGGGGAATAAAGTGGGACAGAAAGTAAATCCAATTGGTTTGCGCTTGGGCGTAAACAAAACATGGCAGTCACGCTGGTATGCAGATCCACGTGAATATGCAGATTTAGTTTTGGAAGATATCAAAATCCGTAAATTGGTTTCAGACCTTCCAGAATGTAAAAATGCTGATATTGCTGAAATTGAAATTGTACGCCATCCACAGCGCGTTACAATCGTAATTCATACAGCTCGTCCTGGTGTTATTATTGGTGTAAAAGGTGCTTCAATCGAAAAGATTAGCGCTGACATCCAGAAACAGCTTACAAAGAAAGTTCAGATCAAGATTAAGGAAATTAAACGTGCTGATTTGAACGCTTCTTTGATCGCTCAGAACATCGGTCGCCAGCTTTCTGGCCGTGGTTCATTCCGCAAGGCTATGAAACAGGCTGTAAGTAATGCAATGCGTGCAGGTGCACAGGGTATTAAAGTTCGTGTAAGTGGTCGTCTTGGCGGTGCTGATATGAGCCGTACAGAAGAACACAAGGAAGGACGTGTACCTCTTCACACACTTCGTGCTGATATCGACTATGGAACATTCGCAGCTCTTACTACATACGGTAAAATCGGTGTAAAAGTATGGGTTTATAACGGAATGAACTATGGTATTGAACGCAACGAAGATGCCGGTCAGCTTGTAAAGAAGCCAAGACGCAATCGTCCAGCTGCTGACAAAGCTGAAGGTGCAGAACCTAAAAAGGCAAGGAGTTAGTTATGCCACTGAGTCCTAAAAGAGTTATTCACCGTAAGGTACAGCGTGGTCGCGAAAAGGGCAACGCTACACGTGATAATACAATTGACTTTGGCGATATCGCTTTGGTTGCAATGGAACCAACATGGCTTGATGCTCGTGTAATCGAGGCTGCTCGTGTTGCTATCAACCGTAAGCTTGAACGTAAAGGTAATGTTTGGATTCGTATTTTCCCAGACAAGCCTATTACAAAGAAGCCTGCTGAAGTTCGTATGGGTAAGGGTAAAGGTGCTCCAGATCATTGGGCAGCTGTTATCAAACCTGGTATGATTTTGTTTGAAATTGGTGGTGTTGATCTTGAAGTTGCTCACAGAGCTTTGGAACTTGCAAGTGATAAACTTCCAGTTATTACAAAAATCGCTTATAAGCCAACAAAAGACTAGGAGGAAATAAGATGGCTGATTCAAAGAAAAAGAATGACAAAGAACTGTCTTATAAAGAACTAGTTGCTAAACGTGATGAGCTTAAGAGAGAATACATGGATCTCCGTTTTAAGATGGTAGTATCTCATGTAGATAACCCGTTGCAGAAACGTACAATTCGTCGTGAAATTGCACGTTTGAACACATTTATTCGCCAGAAAGAAATTGCTGGCGAGAATAAATAGGAGCTGAACCGTGGCAGAAAATACTGTTCAGACTGTAAAGGCTGCAAAAAGATCTTTTACTGGGCTTGTTACAAGTGAAAAAATGGATAAAACCATTGTTGTAACAGTTACAACAAAAAAGATGGATCGTCTTTACAAGAAATATGTTACTAGATCAAAGAAATACATGGCTCATGATGAAACAAATGATGCACATGTAGGCGATACTGTTCGTATTGTAGAATGCAGACCACTCAGCAAAAACAAGTGCTGGCGTCTTGCAGAAGTTGTTGAAAGAGCAAAATAAGCTAAGGAGTTAATGAATTATGATTCAGATGCAATCTTGTATGACAGTTGCTGATAACTCTGGAGCAAAAATTGCTCAGTGTATCAAAGTTATCGGTGGTTCACACCGCAGATATGCTGGTATCGGCGACATCGTAGTAGTAGCTATCAAAGATGCTATTCCTACATCTACAATCAAAAAGGGTGCTATTGAAAAGGCTGTAATTGTACGCCAGGCTAAGGAATACCGCCGCCCTGATGGAACTTACATTCGTTTTGATGATAACGCTTGCGTTATTGTTGACGACAGCAAGAACCCTAAAGGAAAACGTATTTTTGGACCTGTAGCTCGCGAGCTTCGTGATATGGACTTTATGAAGATCATTTCACTCGCTCCAGAGGTTCTTTAAGGAGAAAATGAGATGTTAGTAAAATCAAAAATCCGTAAAGGCGATACAGTAGAAGTACTTGCTGGAAAAGATAAGGGAAAACGCGGAGAGGTTGTTCGTGTAAACCTTAAAAAAGAAGCAGTAATAGTATCTGGTGTAAACATTGTTAAAAAGGCAATGAAAAAGAGAAGTCAGCAGGACCAGGGCGGTATCGCTGAGGTTGAGGCTCCTCTTAATATTTCTAACGTTGGAATCGTATGTAAAAAATGCGGTAAACCAGTTAGAATTGGTTACAAAATCGACGGCGACAAGAAAGTTCGTGTTTGCCGTAAATGTGGAGATATCTTGTAATGGCAAATTACGTACCTCGGCTTAAGAAAGTCTATAAAGACGAAATCGCACCGGCTCTTGTAAAAGAGTTCAGCTACACAACTCCGATGCAGATTCCTGCAATCAAAAAAGTTGTTGTAAGTATGGGTGTTGGTGAAGCTCTCACAAATAAGAAACTCCTTGATGCCGCAGTTACTGACTTGACTGCTATCACTGGTCAGAAAGCTGTAAAAACTAGAGCTAAGAAGAGTATTGCTAACTTTAAACTTCGTGAGGGTAATGAAGTTGGTGCAATGGTAACATTGCGTGGAAACATCATGTATGAGTTCCTTGACCGCCTTATCAACGTTGCTCTCCCACGTGTAAAAGACTTCCGTGGAATTAAAGCTACTGGTTTCGATGGTCATGGAAATTTCTCTCTTGGTATTACAGAGCAGATTATTTTCCCAGAAATTGATTTCGATAAGATCGTAAAAATTGCTGGTATGAATATTACTGTAGTAACTAGCGCAAAGACAGACGCTGAAGCAAAATCTTTGCTTACCAAGTTCAACATGCCGTTCAGAAAGTAGGTGAAGTATGGCAAAGAAATCAATGATTATTAAAGCAGCCCGCAAACAGAAATATTCTACACGCGAATACAATCGCTGTCAGATTTGCGGTCGTCCACGTGGATATTTGCGCAAGTTTAAGATGTGTCGTCTTTGCTTCCGTAAATTAGCAAGTGAAGGTCAGCTTCCTGGCGTTACAAAATCTAGTTGGTAGGGGGATAAAATGAGTGCATCAGATCCAGTAGCAGACATGCTTACAAAGGTTCGGAATGCGGCTGTTGCCCGCCACGAGAAAGTAGATGTTCCAGCCTCTAAGCTGAAGCTCGAAATCGTGAAGATTCTGAAAACTGAAGGTTATATTAAAAACTTCAAAAAGGTTCAGGAAGACGGAAAAAATACTCTCCGCATTTTCTTGAAGTATGATGATGAGAATAATCCGGTAATCCACGGTGTTAAGAAAATTTCTACACCAGGTCGCCGTGTTTATTCTGGTTATAAAGATTTGCCACGCGTATTCAACGGATATGGTACAATCATCGTTTCAACTTCTTCTGGTGTAACAACTGGTAAGAAAGCTGCTGAAAAGATGGTTGGTGGTGAATTAGTTTGCACAATCTGGTAATAGGGGGAAGAGATGTCTAAAGTAGGTAAACTTCCTGTTGCTATTCCAGCAGGTGTAACAGTAACTGTTGCTAACAACGTAATGACTGTAAAAGGTCCTAAAGGTGAACTTAAGCAGCCATTCTCAAGCAACATTAAAATTGATGTTCAGTCAAACGAGGCTGTTCTTACAACTTTGAACGATACAAAACAGGCTGGTGCTGATCACGGTCTTTACAGAAGTCTTCTTAATAACATGGTTAAAGGTGTTTCTGAAGGCTTTACAAAGACATTGGTAATCACTGGTGTAGGTTATCGTGCAGAAGTTAAAGGTAAAGAACTTGTTATGAACCTTGGATATTCAAGTGACTATATTGTTGTCATTCCTAACGGTGTAACAGTTGCTACAACTCCAGATGGAAAAGTAACTATTACTGGTATTGATAAACAGTTGGTTGGTGAATTCAGCTCTCAGATTCGTAAGTTGCGCAAACCTGAACCTTACAAAGGAAAAGGTATCCGCTACGATAACGAAGTTATCCGCCGCAAGGTTGGTAAGACTGGTGTAAAATAAGGTGAAGCTATATGTTTAAGAAACTGAACGATAAAGACAGAAAACGCTTGCACAGAAAGATTCACATCCGCAAGACTCTTCGCGGAACTGCAGACAGACCAAGAATGACTGTTACTCGCAGTAACAAGAATATTTCTGTTCAGGTTATCGACGACGATGAAGGTAAAACTTTAGCTTCTATTTCTACTTTGGAAAAAGAATTTGCAGCTCTTAAGCCTAATACTGAAGGTGCTGCAAAGCTCGGTGAAGCTATTGGAGCTCGTCTTAAGGAAAAGAAGATTACTAAGATCGTTTTTGATCGTAACGGATATCTTTACCATGGTGTTGTAAAAGCACTCGCTGATGGCGCTCGTAAAGCCGGAATTGAATTCTAGGAGTTTGAAATGGAAGAACATCAGAAAAAATTTGATAAAGATCCAAAAGAGAAAGAGTTCGTAGAAAAACTCGTAACTCTCAACAGAACTTGTAAGACTGTAAAGGGTGGACGTCGTATGTCTTTCTCTGCTCTTACAATTGTTGGTGATCAGAAAGGTCGTGTAGGATACGGACTTGGTAAAGCTAATGACGTATCTGAAGCAATCAAGAAGAGTATCGATAAGGCTAAACGTAACCTTGTTGTACTCCCTCTTAAGAATGGTACTTTGCCACATGAAGTTCTTGGTAAATACAAGAGTTCTTCAGTTTTGTTAAAACCAGCTTGTTCCGGAACTGGACTTATCGCTGGTGGTACTGTTCGTGCAATTATGGATGCTGCAGGAGCTACTGACTTGATTTCTAAATCTCTCGGTTCAAGCTCTGCTGTAAACGTAGTTCGCGCTACTTTCGACGCAATCGTAAACATTATGGATGCAAAGAAAGTTGCTGCTAACAGAGGTAAAACTCTTGACGAGTTGTGGGGTTAATGTATGGCACAGATTAAAGTTACATTAATTAAAAGCGTAATTGGTCAGAAACCAGAGAAAAAAGCAACTGTAAGAAGCCTTGGTCTTAAGAAGATTCATTCTTCTAACACTCTTGAGGCTACAGATGCTGTAAAAGGTATGGTTGCTGCTGTATCTCATTTAGTTAAAGTTGAGGAGATCTAAAATGGCAGAATATAATCCAATTCTTAGCGCTCCTCAGGGTGCTAATAAAAAACCTAAGCGTGTTGGTCGTGGTTCATCTTCTGGACTCGGTACAACAGCTGGTAAAGGTAACAAAGGTCAGCAGTCACGTACAGGAACTAGCGTACCATACGTTGGTTTCGAAGGTGGACAGATGCCTCTTTACAGACGTATTGCTCACAAAGGTTTCTCAAACTATCCTTTCAAGAAAGAATATGTTTGCATTAATCTTGATCAGCTCGAAGCTAAATTCAACGATGGTGAAACAGTAAACAAAGAATCTTTGGTTGCAAAGGGATTTGTTTCTAAGAAAGCATCTGAAAAAGCTTTGATTAAGATTCTTGGTAATGGCGACATTACAAAGAAACTTACAGTTGAAGCAAACAAAGCTTCTGCATCAGCAAAGGCTAAAATTGAAAAGGCTGGCGGTTCAGTAAAAGTTACTGAAGACGCTGCTGAAAGCAACAAGTAGAAGCGGAGTTAAAACATGGCAAGCAATCCAATCGTAAATATGTTTAGAGTTAAAGAACTTAGAGACCGTTTGTTCTTTACATTGCTTATTCTGGCAGTGTTCAGACTTGGAAGCGTTCTTACAATTCCAGGAATTGACGCAAATGTTCTTATTAAGTACTTTGACGACCTTGCATCTCAGAATAAAAATGCATTCGCAAGCTATATGGACTTCTTTGTTGGAGGAGCTTTCTCAAACTTCTCTATCTTCATGCTTGGTGTAATGCCTTATATTTCAATGCAGATTATCATGCAGCTTGCTGTGATTATTTTCCCATCTCTTAAACGCATCTCTCAAGAGGATGGTGGACAGCGAAAGATTGCGTCTTACACACGCTTTGGAACAATCATTGTATGTTTGATTCAGTCTTTCGGTGTTACTGTTTATGCAAACAGTATCCCTGGATGTATCATGCTGGACAATCAGCTTGCATTCAAATTGCTTGCAATGCTGACTGTTACAACAGGTTCTATGGTTACTGTTTGGCTGGGAGACCAGATTACAGCTCGTGGTATTGGAAATGGTATTTCAATGATGATCTTTGCTGGTATCGTTGCCCGCCTTCCTAACGCAATTGTTGAGTTAGGACAGAAGGTTTCAAACAACGAGATTCAGCTTGTATTTGTCATCCTTGTTCTTATCATGTTTGTTGCTATTATTGGTTTGGTAATTTACGAAGAATCAGGTCAGAGAAAGATTCCTGTTCACTATGCAAAACGCGTTGTAGGACGCAAAATGTACGGCGGACAGACAACTTATATTCCGTTTAAAGTAAACCCTTCAAACGTAATTCCTTTGATTTTCGCTTCTTCTATTCTTACTCTTCCATTAACACTTGCATCAACATTCGCACAGAGCCAGAACGCTGCTAAGTGGGTTGGTACACTTTCACGCATTTTGACTCCAAATGGTGTTTGGTATAATGTTTTGTTAGTTATTCTTATCATTTTCTTTGCATACTTCTACACTCAGGTAACACTGAACCCTACAGAAATTGCAAAAAATATTCGAGAAAATGGCGGATCTATTCCGGGTGTTCGTACCGACAAAACCGAAGAATATCTTACAAAAATATTGAATAGACTTGTATTGCCAGGTTCATTGTTCCTTGCATTGATTGCTATTATCCCAACAGTGATTCAGCACTTGTTCGGATTCCCACAGTCAATTTCAATGCTTATGGGTGGAACTTCATTAATCATTATGGTTGGTGTAGATCTTGATACAATGAGTCAGGTTGAAGCTCTTTTGAAGATGCATCATCACGAAGGTCTTACTAAAAAGGGCAAAATCAGATCACGAAGTCTCTAAAAGATTTATAGTAAACTTTTAAAAATTTCGTGAATTCCTAGTAGAACAGAAATGGGAATATGTGATATATTATCTTTTACCGAATTGCTCTCATTGCGAGGTGCTTAAGATTCGGTAAAAATATTCTCATGGGGGCTTTTATATGAAAGTACGAACCAGTGTAAAACCTATCTGTGATAAATGTAAGGTTATCAAAAGAAACGGTATCATCCGTATCATTTGTGATAATCCAAAACATAAGCAGAGACAGGGCTAAGGAGTAACAGATGGCTCGAATCGCGGGTGTAGATATCCCTAACAAACATTTAGGTACCGCATTGACTTACATTTACGGTATCGGCCGTTCAGCGGCAGCAAAAATTTGCGAAGAAGCTAAACTTGATCCAATGAAGATGGCAAATGACCTGACTCAGGAAGAGATTGGTAAAATTCGTGAAGTAATTGATAGAGACTATAAGGTAGAAGGTCGTCTTCGTTCTGAAATCGGTCTTAATTTGAAGCGTCTTATGGATATTGGATGCTATCGTGGTCTTCGTCATAAGAGAGGCTTGCCAGTACGTGGTCAGCGCACTAGAACTAACGCTCGTACTCGTAAGGGTAAGAAGAAGACTGTTGCTAATAAGAAGAAAGCATAGGAACGAGGATAAATAATGGCTACCGTTAAAAAGCGAAAGGAAAAGAAGAGCGTATTCGAAGGAAATATTTATATCCAGGCTACGTTCAATAACACTATCGTAACTGTAACTGACTTGAAGGGAAATGCTCTTTCTTGGGCATCTTCAGGCGGACTTGGTTTCCGTGGAGCTAAAAAATCAACTCCATTTGCCGCTCAGTCTGTTTGTGAAACTGCAGTACAGAAAGCAGCAAGTTATGGTTTGCGTGAAGTTCACGTATATGTAAAAGGTCCAGGAATGGGTCGTGAAAACGCTATCCGTTGCCTTGGTGCCTTGGGATTAAAAGTAAAATCAATCTCGGATGTTACTCCAATTCCTCATAACGGATGTCGTCCAAGAAAGACACGCCGTATGTAGGTTTATTTGCAATTTTTCTTATGAAAGATTGCAAATATTGAGTAATTATTCACTTAGGTAAGGAGTTCGGATGGCTCGCAAAAATTTGCTTAAAGGTTTTAAAAAGCCTAAAGGCATTTCATTTGAACACATCAGTACAAATCCAAATTACGGTAAGTTTACCGCATATCCTTTTGAGACAGGGTTTGGTACAACAGTAGGTAATACACTTCGCCGTGTATTGCTTTCGTCAATTCAGGGTTATGCTATTACTTCTATTCGTATTACAACTTACGATGAGAATGGAATTTCTCACGTAATTTCAAGCGAATTCGAAGCAATTCCACACGTTTCTGAGGATACTCTCGAAATTATCAATACCTTGAAAATGATTCGTCTTCGTTTACCAAATGATGTTGAACAAGACACAATCAACTACGAATTCAAAGGACCTGGCGTTGTAAAGAGTGAAGATTTTGCAAAAGAAGGTCAGCTCGAAATCATGACTGAAGGTACAACTGTTTTCACAATGATGGAAGGCGCTCACTTGGATCTTGAAATTCAGGTTGATTTGGGAAGAGGATATGTTCCAGCCGAGACAAATGAACATTACATCGAAATTGTTGGTACAATCCCGATGGATGCAATTTTTACTCCGGTTCCAAAAGTAAAGTATTCTATTGAACCATGCCGCGTTGGTCAGCGCAATGACTACGATAAACTGGTTCTTGAAATCTGGACAGACGGAACTATCAATCCTGAGGACGCTTTGGCTGAAGCTGCAAAGATTGCTAAAGATCACTTTGCAATTTTCGTAAACTTCAATGATAAAGATGTAATCGGATCTGATGAGGGTGACGAAGGTGATGAAAGCATTCAGAAACTTTTGAACACTCCGGTTGAGGAACTTGAACTTTCCGTACGTTCATCAAATTGTTTGAGAAAAGAAAATATCCGTACAATTGGTGAATTGACTCGTAAGACAGAAGATGACATTGCCAAGACTAGAAACTTTGGTAAAAAATCACTCCAGGAAATTATTGAAAAACTCCAGGAATGGAATTTGACTCTTGGAATGACAGATTACAGTCATCTTAAGAATGCTGCTAATGTAAAGAAGCAGAAGGAAGAAAACGATGAATCATAGAAATGGTTTTAATCCGCTTTCACGAACAACAGCACACCGCCGTGCTATGTCAAGAAATATGGTAACTTCTCTCTTCAGATATGAGAGAATTACTACAACTAAATCTAAGGCTCTTGAAGTAAGAAAGTCAGCTGAAAAGCTCATCACAAGAGCAAAAGTAGATTCAGTTCATAATCGTCGTGAAGTAGCAAAGTTCATTCAGGATGAAAAAATCTTGAATAAACTTTTTACAGAAATTGGTCCACGCATGAAAGAGCGCAACGGTGGTTACACACGTGTTCTTAAACTCGGTTTCCGCCAGGGTGACGCTGCTGATGTTGTAATTCTTGAATTAGTTGACTACAAGCTCGATACAGAAGCTAAAGAAACTAAAGAAGAGAAGAAAGCTAAAAAAGCTGCTGATTCAGATGCTTCTAAAGCTAAAAAATCAGCTAAGGCAAAATCTGAAGCTGACGGTGAAGCAAAGGCAAAAAAAGCTCCTGCTAAAAAAGCTGCAGCTAAAAAAGAAGAGTCAAAAGCTGAGTAAGCTGAAGCTCATTAATTTAGGAGTTAGATATGTCAAAGAACCACCGCGGAGCAGGTATTCGATCATTGCCAGCTAAAGGAAAAGGAACTTGTGCTATCTGTGGTAAAACAGATATTAAAGTTCTTTACGAAAAAGATATCGATGGCAAGACAGTGAAAATCTGTAAATTCTGTAATGCTAATTTGAAGAATAAGGCTAAAGTAGAAGCTCGTAAAGCTAAACCAGCTGAAGAGTCTGCAGAAGCACCTGCTGAATCGGCAGAGTAATTATTCTTAGCTTACGCAAATCCGTCCTTTATGATGGGGACGGATTTTTTTATTTTAAACATAAATAGTAAAACCAGGGCAAAAGTAGGTACAAAATACTCGCAAAAGCACTGTTTTAAAGGTATAATATATCTAAGTTTTTATTTTAAAAGCCAG
>Ga0256871_1000814_pt1 | contig 14109 bp, 13 predicted proteins | sample RumenRJG_07RNA_FD_185439 | JGI IMG/M metagenome (GOLD analysis project Ga0256871, IMG submission 185439) | Metatranscriptome of bovine rumen microbial communities from Lethbridge, Alberta, Canada - Rumen RJG_07 (Metagenome Metatranscriptome) | ecosystem: Host-associated > Mammals > Digestive...
CACAAGACGACCCATTGTTATTTTACAACAAAATCGCTAAATTTGCAATCAATAATCTTGAAAAAGACGGTGCTCGTCTTTTTGAAACAAATGCGGCATACGTCCACGATGTTGAGAAAATGATGCGCAATACGGGATTCAACGACGTCGTGGTGATAAAAGATTGTTTCGACCGGGAGCGTTTCGTGATTGGCAAAAAGATATGAGTGTGGAGACAAAATTAAAAATATGGAGCAAAGACGAGGCATTGGCTAAGATGTCGATGTTGTGCGCTGAGTCGGAGAAATGCAAATACGACATCGCTGAAAAATTGAAACAACACGGACTTTCTTCCACTGACTCAAACGCTATACTGTCTTACCTGGAGACGGAGAGATTCATCGACGAAGCCAGATACTCCAAATTCTTCGCCAAGGACAAATACAAATTTGCCAAATGGGGACGCAAAAAAATAGAATATGCCCTAAAAATGAAAAGGATTCCCGTCGACTACATTAAAGATGCTTTGGACGAAATTCCCGATGACGCATACGAGGAGACTATGCTTGCAACACTCACGTCGAAACTAAAAACAATCAAATTTCAAAACCGTTACGACGCGAAGGCTAAGCTATTTAGGTTTGCAGCTTCACGCGGTTATGAAAGCGGAGTGGCTTTGGAAATCATCGAAAAGATATTAAATGAAAATTTAGAAGGATACGACAATGAATAAACTTATCAAAGGAATGTTTGCCGACTATAGGTTGGGCAAAAAAATACTGTTGTTGCTCGGCATTTTCATATTATTGGATATAATCGGAAATGTAGTAGGATTAGGCGTTGAATGGGTGGGTGTGAGATTGCTTTCCCACACAAACTCTTTACGTTTGACACAGTTCGTGGCATCCGTATTTGTATTCATCGGCACGCCATGCCTCTTCTTCTATCTCACAGCCAAACAAAGCTGTCCGGCTACGGAATACTTCAAGCTTAACAAGAAGAACGATACTATCATATATATATTGGCTATAGTGGCACTATTCAGTCTGCTTCCACTCGTCAACTATACAGCCTTTATAAACGAGCAGATGACTTTGCCAGATTGTCTTAAAGTGATAGAGGAAGCGATCAAGAAAATGGAAGATTTAGCAGAAGAGATGACATTGGAACTGCTCAAGACGGACTCAGGGCTAACTTTAATAATCAATCTCATTGTGATAGCCGCCGCTCCTGCAATCGGAGAGGAGATGATGTTTCGCGGAGCATTGCAGAAGACGTTGCACGAAAAATTTTCTCCATTTTGGGCAATCATAATCACATCTGTCATTTTCAGTGCCCTTCACTTCCAATTCTACGGATTCATTCCACGATTCCTTCTTTCCGTGTTTTTAGGAATGCTATACTATTTCAGTGGCAGCATCAAGCTTAACATGGTCGCCCACTTCACAAACAACGCAATGGCGGTATTGGTATATTACATCTGCACCGTCGCTAAAATTCCAATTGAAGATGCCCCGACAGAATCATTAGGCAAAGAGGATTTATTTCCCGTTGTAATTGCGACAGTGCTATTCGCCGGAATCATGTGGGCAATCTATAAGATTGCAGGCGAAGACAACAGAAAAGAGATGCGACCAGTGGAGGTCGATAATGTATTGGAAAAACAAGACAATAATCAGGAACTGCACAAATTGGGAGAATCAGAAGATTCCAATGAAAATGCAGATCATTTGTCATAAACCAGGATTCCGAAATTTGTTTTAAACTGCTGTTTATGTTTTATTTTGAGGATTGTTAAGGACGGAACGTCCTAACCTTCCTTCTACAGTGAGAACCGTAGGCGAACTCTTAAAAAACAACACAGGAACGACTAATATACAATTATTTAACGACTTTCTTATTTATCAAAATGGCTTGCACATTGGATTATATCGATTTTGTATGCTCCCAGCTTAACGGCATTGGAGAAATACGCACACGCAAAATGTTCGGCGACTGGTGTATCTATATCGACGAGAAACCCGTCGTCTTAGCTTGCGACAACATCTGCTACGTAAAGAAACATGCAGCGATTGAGGATATGATGAGTGACGCGGAATGTGGCTGTCCATACGATGGAGCAAAAGAGCATTACATACTCGACATCGAACATGGAGACGATGCGAAACGTGTGGTGAGAAAACTTGTCGAAGTGTTGCCTTATCCGAAAAAGAAGACAAAAAAATAAGACGTTCGCCACTTTTATGGAAAACGTCTTACTTATTCAATACTAACATCACCGTCTCTTACTTTCAAACTTTTCTATCATCTCATTCAGCTTTTTCACATCCTCATTTGAAAGGATACCCTCCTGCTGGAATGGGACAATTGTGTCTATCACATAATCATACTCAATATCATTACGGATACGGCCACGAGTCATTATCTTCTCCAGTTTGTTTTCTCGTTCATAAGGAAGATTCGCTTCCTTAATAAGTCGCCAAAACTCATCCACGTCAGGTCCCGCTGCCTCTTGGAAATAAGTAAAGACATCTTCAATTGAATATTTTAGACTTTGCAACGTTTCGTATTTCTTTTCTTCGTTTAAACGCCTTTTCTTTACTTCGTTAAGCCATTTAATCGTCCACTCGAGTACAGTATAAGAGATTCCGTCATAAACGAATTCCTGCTTTTCTTTTCCATTAGGATATTTCAAAAGAGCTTCGTTAGCCAAATCGATAGCTTTTATTAGGTTATCACGAGCTTCTATATATTTTTTACTTGCCATAGGTTATATATTTTATTCAAAAACAAAACAAAGAAAACAGGATTGACGATAATTATCAATTCTCATGGGTAGCCATATACCAACTCGTCTTCTTATACACAGACATTAAAGAATGCTCACTTGGCTCCGACGTTGTTATTCCGCAAAACTTTCCTATCGAAATCTCTCCGCCCAATGCAGAATAATAAGTAGGTGTGTTCCTCTTGTATGGAATAACAACTGTCATCAAATTGTCAAACTCACTCAGCCATTGAGTATTGTCAGTCAAATGATAGACATAATCCTCAAAATCAACAAACACTGTTGGATCATAGCCATCCATACGTTGCAATGAAGATGCTTCCACATGCACTGTCGCATCAAGAGAAAAATTCACTTTTTTCATAAATCGAGCAAGAGTGTCGAGAGCATCACAATTGATTGTAGAGATTGTGCCACATGGTCTTTCATAATTAACATAGAATTTGTAGAACGACTCGCAAACATTCTCATAATCAACTCCTCCTATCAAATATTTTCCACTTATCTGGTAAGGGAATCCGTATGCCATGACCTCTGTAGGATATGCCACTATATGCTTGCACACATCTTTCAACTCGTATGCCACCTCTATATTAGCCATATAGCAATTATCAAACAGGATCATCTCTAACTTCTTGATCTTTGAGTTTTTTATTCCTTCCTTAAAAGTTGAGATCTCTATCTGAGATTCTGTCGTCGTGCCTCCTATAAACCTTGTCTCTGGCACCGGTGTCTCATCCGAACCGACAATGGCAGAACGTGTAGAGAAAGAACCTGCCGGCACCCAACCTGTGCCATGGCATCCTACAGTCATCGAATATGTGTTGGATGGAAACTTAGGATACACCCTGTCAAGAAGATGAGTTATTCCCTCGCTCGTCGTGAACATTGGATCTGAATAGCTATCCAAAGTGTCTTCCGCATAAGCACCGTTAGATTTCCTCAATTCAATGATATCTACATTTCCACGAGTCGACTCGATACATACGACATAACGTTCATTCTCAGTCCCCTTCTGCTGGAGGACTTGCTTAAAATCTTTGATATTCTGAAGAAAACAAGGTTTTAGATTGTTCGACCATGGGAAAAACATAATTATTGTATTTTCCGCAGGTTGACGTGAGTCCTCATTATCCTCAGGATCTTCAGTACATGCGAAAAAACATAAAAATGTCAGAAGACACAACAGTAGTTTTTCAAAATTCTTCATTCTCATAAACAAAAAAAGGCAGAGAAACCGAAGTCTCTCTGCTTATATTAAATTTTATTATTGGTTCATTGAAGCCAAATACTCCTCGTTTGTTCTGCTTCTTTCAAGGTTTTCCTTCACCTCAGTCATAGCCTCGATAGGAGTCATGTCTGAATAGTGCTTTCTCAAAATCCACATTCTCTGAAGAGTAATCTTATCCTGAAGCAGATCGTCACGACGTGTGCTACTTGCCATGATATCCACTGCTGGGAATATTCTCTTGTTGGCAAGACGACGGTCGAGCTGAAGCTCCATATTACCTGTTCCCTTGAACTCCTCAAAGATGACATCATCCATCTTCGAACCGGTATCAGTAAGAGCTGTTGCAATAATAGTCAAGCTACCTCCATTTTCGATATTACGCGCTGCGCCGAAGAATCTCTTTGGTTTCTGCAATGCGTTTGCGTCCACACCACCACTCAACACCTTACCTGAAGCAGGAGATACCGTATTGTATGCTCTGGCTAGACGTGTGATTGAATCCAATAGGATAACCACATCATGTCCACATTCCACCATTCTCTTAGCCTTCTCCAACACAATGCTTGCAACCTTGACGTGACGTTCTGCAGGTTCATCAAATGTAGACGCGATAACTTCAGCGTTTACACTTCTCTGCATATCGGTAACCTCCTCAGGACGCTCATCGATAAGAAGCACCATCATATAAACCTCTGGATGGTTGGCAGCGATTGCGTTTGCGATATCCTGCAAAAGGATAGTCTTACCTGTTTTAGGCTGAGCGACAATAAGTCCACGCTGTCCTTTTCCGATAGGGCTGAACAAATCTACAATTCTTACAGAAGTATTGCAAGTCTTAGGGTCACCAGTCAAATTGAATTTCTCATTTGCGAACAAAGGAGTCAAGTGGTCAAAAGGGACACGGTCTCTCACATGTTCTGGAGGACAGTTGTTGATTGTGTCGACACGAGTAAGAGGGAAATACTTTTCACCTTCACGAGGCGGTCTGATATCACCAGTCACAACATCACCAGTCTTCAATCCCATCAGTTTGATCTGATTTGAAGAGACATAGATATCATCTGGGGAACTCAGGTAATTATAATCAGGAGAGCGGAGGAATCCATAGCCGTCTGGCTGGATAATCTCAAGCACACCACTACCCTTAATCACACCCTCGAAATCATATTGTTTTTGTTTTTTTTGCTTCTTCAGCGGCTTTTTCAGCCTCAATTCTCGCACGTTCCTCTTCGGCTCTTCGCGCAGCCTCTTCCCTTGCTCTTGCAGCTTCTTCTTCAGCTAATCGTCTTTGATATTCCTCTTCCTCACGTCTACGCTCTTCTTCAATCTGCTTTTGACGGAACATCTCTTCAATTTCCTGCTTCTGATAAACGAAGGGTTCAGCGGCTCCTGAATTTTCTGCTGCTTTTTGTTTGGCCAATTTCTTTTTCTCAAGAATCATTCTGGCAACAGCCGCAGCCGCATTATTATTACTGCTTGTTGAGAGCCCGCCTCTGCCACTGTTGGACGAATCCAAAACAGGCTTTACAATTTCCTGTTTCTGTTCGGATGCCAAAGGCTCTTCCTTTTCTATTTTTGGCTCTTCTGTTGACACCGGTTGAGGCTCCGGTTCCGAATCTTCATTTGGCGATTGAGCTAGCCCCATTATAGCATTTATCAGCTGTTCCTTTCGATAAGCATCAGGACGATGTATACCTATTGATCTTGCGATAGTCTGCAATTCGGGCAACTTCTTTGCCTTCAATTCTGCTTCTGTCATGTATATATTATTGACTTATACTCTTTTGAACGAGACACAGCGAAGCTGCATATCATTTATATTATTACGATACTTGAAATATTTCTTTTTGACAAATAAACCAGGACATCTCCGTATGCATATAACAAAAGTCTGTGACACACAACTGAAGTGCAATACACACTAATAAAACTGACTTGCTATGGAATTTTTATGAGAATAAGCAATCTTATTTTGTTGCTCTTTCCTGATTGCGACGACAAAATTATATTTTTGTTTTATTATCGTCAAATAAATCTCACATTTTTTTTGTTTTGACTAAACAAAGAAAAGTCCAGCCTTGAACTCAAGACTGGACCTCAAATATCCTTATCCCAAAGTGATAGCCTCTGAAGGACAAACTCCTGCACAAGTTCCACACTCTGTGCATGCATCTGCATCAATTTTGTAGATATCGCCCTCAGAGATTGCTCCTACTGGGCACTCGCCTGCGCATGTACCACATGCTACGCAGTCTTCACCAATTACGTATGCCATAATTCTTTTTTTGTTTTAGTTTATAAATACAATGCAATATTAGTGCTTTTTTATTTTCACTGCAAATAAAATCAATATTATTTTTTTGAACTCTTAACGGATGTTAAAATTCATATTTCCGACAAATGGTCTAAACGATGGCTACAAATGTCAAATCAACAGCCATTTTGTATTCAACATTTTTCATTCCTATACGCTCCTGGAGAAACTCCGGCATGAGTTTTGAAGAATCGTCCGAAAAAACTTTGATTTGGAAAATTCAAAGCCTCAGATATCTGCTGAATTGAAAGGTTGCTTGTGCGAAGCATCTGTTTGGCCTCTGTCATGACCAATGAGTCTATAAACTGGCTTGGAGACGACCCGACACATTCCGACACTATTTTGCAAAGATACTTAGGAGTGATACACAGTTGGTCGGCATAATATTTCACATTTCGCGTCTTCTTGAAATTCTCTTTCACCATAGACGAGAATTTAAGGAAAATTTCCTGTGTGCGAGATCCTTTCTCCTGTGCCACACACGACTTTGACACTTCATTCAACACCTCACAAAGCATCGCCTTCATCAAAAACTCACACGCTGCTCTTAAATATGCCGTTTTCTCTGTCTTGCATAAATCAAGTCGGCTCTTGACAAAATTAAGATACAAAAGCATCGACCCGTACAACTCTTCAGACGTCTTGAATATCGGATTCGTATTGCCCAAAGGCACTTTTAATCCAGAGACAAAACCGGAAATCACACGTCTGTCGAAAAAGAAAAGCACTGAATTGAAATCCTCACTTACGGATTTAACAAGCAAAGTCTGCCCCATCCTGATTCGCACAATGTCTCCCTTTGAAAATTTGCATGGCTTCATGTCGATTTCCAAATCTGCTTCTCCTGATATGCAAAACCCATAGAAGAAAAGAGGCAATCTTTCCGGCGACGACATTATTGGTATCCGGCAAACATTCCATAATCCATATAAAACACCGTCATTTTCTATCTTGATATTCTCCTTTCCACAATTCCTGAATATTTCCTTCTGAATCCCGTTTTTTTGCATTTTCTAACTATTTATCTATGCAAATTTATCAAAATTCACTTTTTTGTCATAAAAAAAGCAACCGATTTTTTTCAACATAAAAAATATGATTACTTTTGCACCGTCAATTACAATTAATTTTATAGGATTATGGCAGAACACAACGAATTAGGCAAAAACGGCGAAAACTTTGCCGTGGAATTTCTCGAAGGAAAAGGTTATCAAATCATTGCAAGAAATTGGAGATGTGGCAACAACGAGCTTGACATTGTTGCGCTAGACGGTGACACTCTCGTCTTTGTCGAAGTCAAAACACGGTATTCCGACTACATCGACCCCCGTACCAGCATGAGCAAAAGCAAAATCAGAAATTTTGTAAACGCGGTCAACTTGTACATCAGAAAGATGCAGGTCAACTCAAATTTCCGATTAGACGTCGTCATCATTGTGATGCAAGGAGGTTTCGACAACAAAGGCATGTATGTGGAGCATTATGAAGACGCGATATTGCCGACTGACTTATGATAACGCGTCGCCAAATGAAGTCAGAACAAAAAAGTCAGCCAAGCAAGACCTGGCTGACTCCCCATTGAAATAAAATATCGTTGTTCTGGGTTAGTTAAATGAGGCATAGAAACGCAATGAAGGAACCGGAATAGTTATTTGAGCTCTTGCAATCGGACGCTCTACCATCATGTAGCCTTCTGCCACAGGCAAGAACCACATTCCGCCAGCTTCATAATAAGTTGTTCCATTTACGCGAGACAAACGTGCTCCGTAAGGAAGAGTTGTGAAGAAGACATTCTCTGGGAATGCGACTTCCTCGTATCCATATAGTGGATCGTATACATAGTACACTCCATTACCATAGTAGTAAGTGTAATCGCCAACCAAGAATGTGTGAGCCACAACAGGACGTACATGATGGTACACTGGGTGTGGACGATGAATCACACGATGGTGGTGAGCAGGTGCGTGATGGTGCACTACCGGTGCAGGACGATGATGGTGATGCACTGGTGCTGGATGGTGGTGATGGTGTACCGGAGCAGGTGCATGATGATGATGGTGAGGCGCAGGTGCCGGACCATGATGATGCGCTGCTGGAGCCGGTGCATGATGATGAGCTGGTGCATGATGCACAGGACGTGGTCCGTGCTCTACTCTTGCTGGTGCTGCTGGACGATGTCCGCCACCGTGAGCAGGTGCTGCCGCATGATTACCACCTCTGTTCGCTGGTGCTGCCGATGCATGTCCACCACGATTATTGTTTGCTGGCGCAGACGTATGCTGTGGAGCTCCACCATTACGTGAGCGCTGTGCGAAAGTTAACTCTGACATAGCAAGCATTGCTACAATGCTTAGGACTATTAAAAACAATTTATTTTTCATGGTCGTATCAATTTTATCATTAACATAATCAACATCGCCTTATCGGTTCCGTTTATCTTTTATGCAAATATAATGAAGTGAAAATAATATCTTACCTTTGTAAGATTTTTTAAGATAGAAAAAAAGATTTTTTAACACTATGAACAGCTCATACATATATAAAATAGAGGAGATCGAAAAATCTACGGATATTGTATCAAAAAAATACAAAAACCTGTTTTTTGTTTTTGAGTCTATCTGCAAGGAACTGACCGCAGACGACAATATTCGTTTCGCCACAGAATATGCCAGACTGACATTTCTTCTGGATAAAAACAACGTGCATATCGCCATGCGCAAGAGAATAATGAAATTCCGTGCCGACGCGATAAACTCCATGCGCAACAACGCCGCGATCTCTGCCGAACAATACAGAGAAGACTATATTGCACTGGCTCTGTTTGTATCTCTGATGTTCGGCGAGCAACTCTCTGAATCACAAAAAAGAGATCTGGAAGTAGTGAGCGGTTCATGGACTACAGATGAATACAGACATACAGATCGAATCAGCCACTTACGCATTGTGGCCACACATTGCGACTACGAATACATCACAGGCTACAAGGAAGACGCAGAAGAATACACACAAGTAAAGGTGAAAATCAATGTGATAGGGCAAAACAGCGATTTTGCCATCACCCCAAACATGGTCTGGAATGGCTGTATTGTAAATCTTATAGACAGCACCGTCGAGCCAAACGGAGACCTTTGCCCAAGATTCATTATAATCAACCCAGACTATCTTATGGAGTGTAGCTCCATAGCCGATTGCGTCACTCCGTGCGGACCCAACCCGCTTGAACATCTGTTCAAAAAGCTGATGAGAGCAAAGACGTCGAAAGCAATGCTTCTCGGAAACATAGCCAACTATTTCCACGACCGTCTCATCCATGCCCACGACAAAAGCACCGTCGACTTCAAGACTCTCATTAACGAAGCGTTCCTTGAGTCGTCACTATCCATCAGCACATGTGAGGAATTGCAAAACAAAGACGACTACGACTCATGGATTGCCGATGCAGAGTCTCATTATAACAATATCAAGAATGTTGTGGAGACTATTTTCCCTGAAGTGGGAATATCAACAGAGAACGTTCTTCTCGAGCCTACTTTCTTCTGCGACCAACTCGGCTTGTCCGGACGTCTCGACCTACTGCATCAGGCAAAAGGCAACTATGCTGTGGTGGAAATGAAAAGCGGGAAAAGCAAATTTCCTGAGACTCAATTGGATCTGATCGCCGACAATCATATCACCCAGGCTTTCCTATATCAGGCAATAGTGCAACGTGTGCTGCAAATTCCGTTCAATGAACTGAAAACCTATATTTTTTACACTAAATATCCTTACGAGAAAAGAGCCAATCTCCGTTATGCGAAATGCACATTGAAAAACATTTCGGAGGCTCTCAACCTGCGCAACCGCATAGTCTGCTACGAGCATCTGCTTGCCAATGCAAAAAGCGTCGATGATGTGAGACGAATAGTGTCGTGGATCACTCCTCAATATATGATTCCCAATTACGACAAAGTAAGAAGCGAACGAATTGTTAGCGGATTCATCGTGCCAAAGATTGAGGAATTCCGTCATACAATAGACTCATCCTCCCAATTGGAGCAAAAATATTTCTACTCGATGCTCGGATTCATCGCAAAAGAGCAGGATTACGCTAAGACAGGAGGAAGCGGAACCCGACGCAACCACTACGGATTCGCATCTTGCTGGAGAGAGTCTCTTGAAGAGAAAAAAGAGTCTGGAAATATAATTTTTGATCTTCACCCTAGAGAAATAGCCATCGACACGGCAGAACCGTATGTTGTGTTCGACCGGACTCCAAACGACGAATACACAGCGTCTTTCCGTGTTGGAGACATCGTTGTAATTTATGAGAGGCAGAACGATACCGATTTGGCAACCAACAAATTAGTGCTTCGTGGAACCATCGCAGAAATCACGAACTGCACTCTGCGTATCAATATGCGTCAGACGCAACGAAACCCAACCGTGCTTCGCAAAGACATGACTTTCGCCATCGAAAGAGACTTCATAGAGTCAAGTTTCACAAACCTTTACTCCGGGCTGTACACATTCATCAACACAAAACCGGAAAGGAAACGTCTTCTTCTTGGCGAGACGCTACCAAAGCCAACGGACATTCACCGCCGTGGCGTATATGCCAACGACGACATCAACCGTATTGTGGAGAAAGCAAAGTCGACAGACAGCTATTTCCTTCTTGCCGGACCTCCAGGCACAGGCAAGACATCCTTCGCTCTCAAATCTATGGTGGAGGAATTCTATGAAGACGACGGGAAAATCCTACTTATGGCATACACCAACCGTGCTGTAGACGAGATATGCAACTCATTGAACCGTAGCGAGAAAAACATCGATTTTATCAGAATTGGCAGCAGACTGAATGCTGACAAACGGTTTCTGCCTAACATTTTGTCTGAACGGATAAAAAACATGACCACACCTCAGGAAGTGACCGCAGAAATCCGCAGCCACAAAGTGTACGTCGGCACAACAACAGCCATGCTCTCCAACAAAGAGATATTCCACATTATTAATTTCGACGTGGCGATAATAGACGAAGCATCACAGATTCTCGAGCCTCAGATCATAGGATTGCTATCCGAGCAGACCCGACTTGGAGAGTACGGAATCAAGAAATTCATCATGATCGGCGACCACAAACAATTGCCAGCCGTCGTGGCTCAATCGGAAAACGAATCGAAAGTGGAAGACGAGGATCTTCGCAACATAGGATTGACAAACCGTCGCAACTCTCTGTTTGAAAGGCTGTTCCGATTAAACCGAGACTATGGCAACGATTGTGCATGGGACACTTTGAGAGGTCAGGGAAGAATGCACAACGAAATCTGCAAATTTCCGAACGACCAGTTCTACAACGGAGAGCTGCACACAGTGGCAGATTGGCAAAATGAGTCTTTCAATTATTACAAAAACTACGACAAAAACAATCGCTGGGAGACGCTGGTGGCTACCAGAAGAATGGCATATATCCCGTCGGAAAGGGATTTGGGAAGCAACAGCGGCAAGACAAACGACAGCGAGGCAAATATTGTGACAGAAATTGTGAAAGCATGCGTGGAATTGAGGAAGAAGAACGGAATTGCAGACGCCGACATGACAATAGGTGTGATAACCGGCTATCGCAGCCAAATCGCAAAGATCCGTCACAAGCTGGAAGAAGCGGAAGTGGCAGACGGGATTGTTGTCGACACCGTGGAGCGCTACCAAGGCGGTCAGATGGACATCATCATCTATTCTTTCTGTGTCAACCAAGACTACCAGCTCGATTTTGTGTGTGATGCGATTGAAGAAAATGGCAAGACAATCGACAGAAAATTGAATGTGGCTCTCACAAGAGCAAGGAAACAACTGTTTGTTGTAGGCAATGAAGAGATGTTGCGACAAGTGCCTATCTACAGCACACTGATTGACTTCATGAAATAGAAATCAGTTAGACTATACGTCTCCTTTATAGCAGAATACCATAAAAATTTTATCTTTGCACAAAAATTAATGAGCTTTCTATGGAATACTATGTTTATCGCAACGGAAATCCGTTCGGACCATATGATTTATCGGATCTGACCAGTCTTGTCAAGGCCGGCAAAGTGCTGAAATGCGACAAATTGTCTTCCGTCAACACCGCAAAAGAAGCCAATGAGTTCGTTGTCGTGCGCGACGTGTTGGACGACAACAACATATCCGTCAAAGTGGACGAGGCAGGAAGTCTGATGAGCCAGTTGAAACATATTTCCAAGGACCTGCTTTTCCCGAAAGAATTAAAGCAGAAAGAAACGTGGAAAAGCGACACCCGTCTGCTTGTGCTAGCCTGTATTGGTCTGTTTCCGCTTGTAGCCGCATACTTTGTCCCCAGCGGATGGCTGTCATATTACTGCATCTCCCTATACTTCTCTGTAGTGTGGTGGAGTTTCTTCAACTATATGTTCAAATCGCCACAGGTGACAGCCAAAACAAGTGTGACTATCTTTTTCCTTATGCAGGCGATCGTGTTTGTGGCATGGGACGCGTTCGGATTGCCCAATCTTAACTTTTTCTATGGAGCAACGAACCAAGAATACCCAATGATGTTCCGGCTTATCGGCTTTATTTTCGGAGTGGGATTCACAGAGGAATTTGCAAAAATGCTACCCCTTATATGGCTTGTGAAAAAAACAAAAAAGCCATTGGTGCCGCAGACGTTGGTGTTCTACGGATTAATTTCCGGACTTGCATTCGGAGTATATGAAGGAGTGCAATACCAAATGACAGAAAATATTAAGTTAGACGGTTCGGAAAGATTCCTGATGGATATCGCCCGTCTGACAAGTCTGCCATTCATCCATGCTATATGGTGCGCGATCGGAGGATTCTTCATCAGTTTTGCCGTGCTATACCCTCGCTACAGACGAGCTTTATGGGCACTTGCTCTCGTCATTCCAGCCGTGCTTCACGGAATCTACGACACAATGTGTGGAAATGGACTGACAGCAATCTTCGTGGCTCTTCCTCTATGTGTATTTTGCGTTGGACTGCTCGTGCACTATCTGAAAAACAGTGGCAATTATCAAAATAGGTTGAGATAATGGTCGGACGCGAATATATTGAACTTTTGGCTCCAGCCCGTGAAGCCGAACACGGAATCGAGGCTATCAAATACGGTGCCGACGCAGTATATATCGGAGGTCCCGCATTCTCGGCAAGAAGTGCGGCAGGTAACAGTCTGGAGAATATAGCCAAACTTGTGGAGTTTGCCCACATCTACAACGCGCGCATCTACGTCGCTCTCAACACAATCCTTACAGACGACGAGCTTGCAGAGGCAGAAAAATTGGCCTGGTCATTATATAAAGTTGGAGTAGACGCGCTGATTATCCAGGATTACGGATTGCTCCGAGCAGACCTGCCACCCATCGCGCTGCACGCAAGCACACAGATGGACAACAGGAATCTCGACAAAGTGAAATTCTGGGAGAAATGCGGATTCGAGCAAGTGGTGCTGGCAAGAGAGACCGACATCAAAAGCATGGCTCATATAGCGTCGCATACAAATGTGAGGCTTGAATCATTCATCCACGGTGCTCTTTGCGTAAGCTACAGCGGACAATGCTATATGAGCCAACGTATGCTCGGAAGAAGTGCGAACAGAGGTGAGTGCGGACAGCCATGCCGTATGAAATATTCCTTATATGATGCCGACGGAAAAACAATTGCAAAAGACAAATATCTACTGTCGTTGAAAGACTTCAGCGCGGAGAAACATCTTGCTGAAATGATTAAAGCAGGAGTGTCTACTTTCAAAATAGAAGGCAGGCTGAAAGACCTCACATACGTAAAAACCAC
>Ga0256871_1000819_pt1 | contig 14069 bp, 17 predicted proteins | sample RumenRJG_07RNA_FD_185439 | JGI IMG/M metagenome (GOLD analysis project Ga0256871, IMG submission 185439) | Metatranscriptome of bovine rumen microbial communities from Lethbridge, Alberta, Canada - Rumen RJG_07 (Metagenome Metatranscriptome) | ecosystem: Host-associated > Mammals > Digestive...
ACCCCCTTCCGAACCTTTGATTATTGCGTCGAAGTTTACCTTATTTTCCTCTTCCCTGAGGTTTTCCTCAATAATATTTTTTGAGTTTTCAAAAATCATTACAAGGTCCTCCATTTTCTTTATTTTTTCTTAAAATCGGCTCATTCTGTGAACGCTCCGATTTTTCTAAATTTAGTATAGCGTTCTTTAAGCAAAACGTCAATATCTTTTTTGCATTTTTCGGGAATTTTCTGTGACAAATATTCGTGTATATTTTCTGAAATTTTGTCTAAATCGTTATGTGCACCGCCGAGAGGCTCTTCGATTATGGCTTCAGCAACGCCTAAACGCACCATATCCTCTGCGGTTATCTTCATAATTTCGCTTGCTTCCTGCTCGCGTGAAGCGTCCTTCCAGAGGATACTTGCAAATCCTCTTGGGGATAATACCGAGTATTCCGCATTTTCAAGCATTGCAAGCTCATCGCATACGCCGAGAGCAAGTGCGCCGCCGCTTCCGCCCTCGCCGAGGACGATAGAGATTATAGGTGTGCGGAGCGTCATGAACTCAGCTATATTCTTAGCGATAGCCTCGCCCTGTCCGCGCTCCTCTGCGGCAACTCCGCAGAACGCACCCGGAGTATCAATAAAGCAGATTATAGGTCTGTGGAACTTTTCTGCCTGTCTTGCTATTCTGAGAGCCTTTCTGTAGCCCTCGGGGTGAGGCATAGCAAAGTTGCAGGCTTTATTCTCGTTGATATCCCTGCCCTTTACCTCTGCGATTACAGTAACAGGCTCGCCGTCAAGTCTTGCAAGACCGCCGATGATAGCTCTGTCATCGCCGAAAAGACGGTCGCCGTGCATTTCATACCAGTCTGTGAATACCTGTGGTATATAGTCCTTTATAGTAGGTCTGCCCTTAGTGTGTATGAGCTGAAGGCGTTCCCACGCTGTTTTCTTGTCGTCCATGCTCACGCCTCCTTAGGGTAAAATCCGTGGAGCTTCAGAAGATGCGAGAGTACGCTTCTCAGCTTTCTGCGCTCTACTATCATATCCACAAAGCCTTTGTCGTACATAAACTCTGCAAGCTGGAAATCCTCGGGAAGTCTCTGCTTGATAGTTCCCTCGATAACTCTTCTGCCTGCAAAGCCGATAAGCACCTTAGGCTCTGCGATGATTATATCGCCAAGTGACGCAAAGCTGGCTGTTACGCCGCCTGTTGTCGGGTCGGTCATTACTGCTATATAAAGTCCGCCTGCATCGCTGTGAAGCTTTACAGCGCCGGATGTCTTAGCCATCTGCATAAGCGAAACAATACCCTCCTGCATACGTGCACCGCCTGAAGCAGTGAACATTACTACAGGGAGCTTATGCTCTGTTGCATACTCAAATGCGCGTGTTATCTTCTCTCCTACAACACTTCCCATTGAGCCCATCATAAAGCGTGAATCCATGACACCGATAACCACAGGTGAACCCTTGATAGTTGCCGTACCTGTTATAACTGCATCGCTGAGACCTGTGCTTGCTCGGAGCTCAGCCTGCTTTTCAGTATAATCCGGGAAATCCAGCGGATTTGCGCTCTTCATGCCGCCGTTCAGCTCCTTGAAGCTTCCCTTGTCGACGGTGATAGCGATACGCTCTGTTGATGAAAGCCTTCCGTGATAATTACACTTAGGGCAAACTCTGTGAAGCTCCTCATACTTCGACAGAGGGCTTGTATCCTGACAGCGCGGACACTTGAACATCGGGGGTTTGTATTCCTCCTCGCCGTCATTGAAGCGTTTCTTTACTACATTAAAAAAATCTTCAAACAATTCTTTTCTCCCCATTCGCTATTATTTCTTCTTTTCGTCCATATACCTTCCGAGGAAGCCTATATCATACTTGCCTGCCTTGAAATCGGCATTTCTTATCATTTCAAGCTGGAAATCTATATTTGTGTCAACGCCCTCTACGATGAATTCCGAAAGTGCCCATCTCATCTTGTTGATAGCGTCTTCACGGTCAGAGCCGTGAGCGATGAGCTTGCTTATCATGGAATCGTAGTAAGGTGTTATAGTATAGCCCTGATATACAGCGCCGTCAATTCTTATTCCCGGTCCGCCCGGCATATAGAGTGCCGTGATAGTACCCGGTGACGGTCTGAAGCCGTGAGCAGGGTCCTCTGCGTTTATTCTGCACTCGATAGCGTGACCGCGCATAACGATGTCCTCCTGTTTAAGCTCAAGAGGCTTGCCGTCAGCTATTTCTATCTGTGCCTTAACAATATCAAATCCGGTGACTTCTTCTGTTATGGGGTGCTCTACCTGTATACGTGTATTCATTTCCATAAAGTAGAAATCGTGGTTCTCGTCAACGAGGAATTCGATAGTACCTGCGTTGTAATAGCCGCACTCCTTTGCCGCAGTAACGGCTGCTGCGCCCATTTTAGCGCGGAGCTCTGCGTCAACGATAGGACTCGGGCACTCTTCTATCATCTTCTGGTTGCGGCGCTGCATAGAGCAGTCACGCTCACAGAGGTGGAGATAGTTGCCGTGCTTGTCGGCTATTATCTGTATCTCAACATGATGTGGATTTATAAGGAATTTCTCGATATATACAGCATCGTCGCCGAAGAAATTCTTAGCCTCCTGCTGTGCGGCAGTCATCTGAGCTTCAAGCTCGTCAGCACTGTCAACACGGCGTATACCGCGTCCGCCGCCGCCTGCGGAAGCCTTTACAAGTACGGGATATCCTGCCTTATCGGCTATCTCGCGAGCTTCCTCCAGTGACTTTACAGCCCCCTTTGATCCGGGGATAACAGGCACGCCTGCTGCTGCCATAGTTTCCTTTGCGGCAGCCTTGTCGCCAAGCATTTCTATAGACTTATATGACGGTCCGATAAAAACTATTCCATTTGCCTCACACAGCTTTGCAAACTCTGCGTTTTCGGAAAGAAATCCGAAACCCGGGTGGATAGCCTCTGCACCTGTATTCAATGCCGCCTGTATAATAGCGTTCATATTAAGGTAGCTGTCCTTTGTTGCGGCAGGTCCTATACATACTGCCTCATCAGCTATCTGAGCATGGAGCGATGTACGGTCAGCGGTGGAATATACCGCTACACAGCGTATATTAAGCTCTCTGCACGCTCTTATTATTCGTACAGCTATCTCGCCTCTGTTGGCGATAAGAACTTTTCTGAACATTTATATTGATCTCCTGTGAGTTATTTATTGTCAGCAACAACGAATGTTATTTCGCATGATACAGCCTTTTCTCCGCCAACGCTCGCAAGCGCCTTGCCTGTACCTACAGGTCCGCGCTGACGTATCATCTCTACCTCAAGGTCAAGCACATCGCCCGGCACTACCTGTCTGCGGAACTTAGCCTTGTCGATACCGCCGAAAAGACCTATCTTGCCCTTGAATTCAGGCTTTGAGAGCATACATACAGCTCCTGCCTGCGCAAGCATCTCTATCATAAGTACACCCGGAGTTACAGGATATCCGGGGAAATGTCCCTTGAACCAGAAATCCTCTTCCTTTATGTACTTTCTTGCGTGTACCTTTACTCCCACTTCCATATCAACTATCTCGTCAATAAGAAGAAACGGGTCGCGGTGTGGTATGATTTCCATTATCTGTTCTTTATTCATAAGTATATCAGCCATTTTTATTGCTCCTTATTTATATCGTTATCTGCAAGCATACCCATATCGTCCTCGGGTTTTATCCTGTACTTTGCAAATGGATCTTCGGGCACTTGTTCTGCACTTTCGGACTTTAGTCCTGCACCGTAAACAACGCCCTCACCTACTCCGTATACCTCGCCGTCCTTGACGAAGCTCTTGAACGAGCCTGCAAGCTGTGCGAAATTGGGATACCCCTTTTCTTTTCTAAGCCTGCCGTCTTCCTTGTCCATGAAGTATATGACAACGGCATTTGCTGCTGCAAGAGCAATAAACGCCACATTTGCGGGTATGAGTATCAAAGCTGTCAGAATTCCCGCTTTCCAGCTGTACATCCTGCGTATACCTATAAAATATATCATCAGAAACAGGTATATCGCCGCAAGAAGCGCACAAGGCATGAAAACTCCGCTCATCTGGTATATCAGTGAACACTTCCAGAAATAAACAGTTTGCAGTCCTGCATGAAGCCCTATCACATTCATAATCCAGAGTCCCCAGAAATCACGGAGAAATCTCCAGCGCTGCTTCTGCATATCCAGCATATGCTGATTGTACTCCTTGAATTCTGTATACATCTCCGCAGAGGTGATGTTGATATGAGCCGCATCTATATTTTCCTGTGTTATATATTTAAGTTCCATAGTGTCAATTAAAGAAATGTCCCGTCGTGTGGGTGGTCTCTGTTAGCTTTTTCGCGTATGCTGTCGAATGTGAGATTGGTTATATTATCGGCATCACTGTTTACAGTAGTTACCATCAATCGCGGAAACGAAGGATATCCAAGCTCTTTTGAAAGCTCGTTCTCGATCTTGTTATAAAAGTAAGCCGCAGTAAAATTTCCGACAGGAAAGATAGCAAATATTAACGACACTGCGATCGCAGGCACTGAAATAAGAGCCAGCACCCACCTTTCATGGCAATTCTTTATAAAGACAAAATACGTTACAAGTGCAAGATAGGCGAAAAATCCAATTGCTCCGATAGCTATTCTCCAGCCCGGAGTGAACACATGATTTTTCTTCTCATAATTGGTTCTGCCCATAAGGAGCAGGAACATTCCGATAAATATAAGGAAATACTGAAGTATTATCCATATATTGAATATAGTATGTGAGTTATATCTTTTACTGTAATTCTTTGCAGCCTCCATATTATAAATACGAGCCTCTGCAAACATTTCAGGTGAAGTTATATTCTTTCCGCCCGAATCTATAGTTTCCTGATTGATGTACTTATAGACCATTATTTTATTACCATTATAGGCTGGTCAAATTCAACTGCCTGACCGTCTGATACAAGTATCTGCTCAACAACTCCGTCGAATTCTGACTGTATCTCGTTCATCAGCTTCATTGATTCGATTATCATAATGACATCGCCCTTTCTGACCTCATCGCCTGTCTTTACGAAAGGCGGCTTGTCAGGAGAAGGTGCTGAATAGAATGTGCCTACGATAGGCGACTTAACGATCTTTCCGCTAACCTCTTCTGCCATTGAAGCTTCGCTTGCTGCAAGAGTGCTCTCAACAGGCACAGCAGCCTGAGCAGGTGCTGCTGCCATAACAGGCATAGGCGGCGGACACTTCTTGCCCTTGATAGTGATAGTATTATCACCGCTTGAGATAGTAAGCTCGGAAAGCTCCTTCTTATTGATGATATCTGCAAGCTTTTCTATTGTTTCAAGGTCAAACTGACCGTAGATTTTCTCCATTTAATGTCCTCCTCAATCCTTTACCTTTTTGAAGCAGAGAGTAGCATTGTGTCCGCCAAATCCGAGAGAATTTGAAAGAACAGCATTGACCTCCTGCTCGATATTGCCGTTTCCGCAGTAATCAAGGTCGCACTCTTCGTCAGGCACTTTATAGCCGACTGTTCCGTGGATAAAGCCTTCCTGTATAGTCTTTGCGCATACAACAGCTTCAACAGCGCCTGCTGCACCGAGAAGGTGTCCTATCATAGACTTTGTCGAGCTTATCTTTACGCGCTTTGCCTCGTCGCCGAAAGCAAGCTTTATAGCGGCTGTCTCATACTTGTCGTTGAGACCTGTTGATGTGCCGTGTGCGTTGATGTAATCTATATCAGCAGGAGTAAGTCCTGCTTCCTCCATTGCAAGGCTCATGCCCTTGCCTGCAGCCTCGCCGCTTGGCATAGGCGATGTCATGTGATATCCGTCACAGGTAGCGCCGTAGCCGCCAATCTCTGCGTATATCTTAGCACCTCTTGCCTTTGCGTGCTCATATTCCTCAAGAACGATGACTGCGCTTCCCTCACCGAGTACGAAGCCGCTGCGCTCCTTATCAAAAGGAATAGAAGCTCTTGAAAGGTCCTCACACTTTGTAAGTGCCTTCATATTCGCAAAGCCGCCGAATGTGAATTCAACTCTTGTTGACTCTGTACCGCCTGCGAGACAAGCGTCAAGGTAGCCGTCCTTTATCTTGCGGAAGGCTTCACCGATAGAATGTGTACCCGAAGCGCAGGCTGTAGTAACATCAAAGTTTGCACCTCTGAAGCCTGTCTTCATAGAGATAGTGCCTGCTGCCATATTGCTTATCATCATAGGGATATAGAATGCAGACATTCTTCCCGGACCTTTTTCAAGGTACTTGTTGTGCTCGGTAAGTGTAAGGTCTACGCCGCCGATACCGGAACCTACAAGAACGCCCACTCTGTATGGGTCAAGGTCCTTGAAGTCTGTACCTGAGTCTGTAAGTGCCTCATGTGCGGCAACTACAGCATATTTTGTAAAGAGGTCCATACGCTTTGACTCTTTCTTGTCAAAACAGCCCTTTACATCGAAATAATCCTCTTCATTGAAATCCCTTACCAGACCTGCTATCTTTACGCCGATACGCTCTGTATCAAACTGGTCTATAAATGAGATGCCAAGCTTGTTAGCCTTGATGCCCTCCCAGAATTTTTCTACGCCTGTTCCAAGTGGAGTAACAGCTCCCAGTCCTGTAATAACAACTCTTCTGCTCATATAATTTCCTTTCCTCTATCTTATCATATCATTTAGTAAGTTCAGAGCATTTCTGCTCACTGCTGCGTCTGTTTGTCACATTGAAAGTCCGCCTGATATCTCTATTACCTGTCCTGTAACGTAAGAAGCGTTCTCAGAAACAAGGAAGGATACCACGGACGCGATCTCCTCAGGTTCGCCGTAGCGTCTGAGAGCGATGGCTTCGATCATCTTAGCCTTTAACTCCTCAGAGAGTACATCTGTCATAGGAGTATGTATAAATCCCGGAGCTACAGCGTTGCAGGTGATATTGCGTGAGCCGAACTCCTTTGCCGTTGTCTTTGTCATACCTATTATGGCAGCCTTTGATGCAGAGTAATTCATCTGTCCCGGATTTCCGTAGAGTCCTGCAACAGAAGCCACATTTACTATCTTGCCATGTCTCTGCTTCATCATTACTGCTGTTACGTGCTTTGTCATATTGTAAACGCTCTTCTGGTTTACAGCGATAACAGCATCGTATTCGTCCTCGCTCATTCTTGCAAGGAGCTTATCCTTTGTAATTCCTGCATTGTTGACAAGTGCGTCTATAGTTCCGAAATCAGCCTTTATCTGCTTTACCATAGCCTCACACTGGTCAAACTTAGAAACATCTGCCGCATAGCATTCAGCCTTTACGCCGAAAGCACGGCACTCTTCAGCAACCGCAAGAGCCTTCTCCTTATCGCCGTCGCTTGGATAATGATTGATAACTACGTCAAAGCCGTCCTGTGCGAGTCTTTTTGCGATACAAGCGCCTATTCCCTGAGAAGCACCTGTGATTATTGCTGTTGCCATATTGTTTACCTCCGTTTTGATATCATTGATGATATCTTTATTTTATCATATTTCCCGCTTTATGTTAACGTGAAAAATGTCATTTTGCGCCGTTACATATGTAACTTTTATTCGTTGATTTCCTTTTCAAACACAAGGTCATAATATCTCAGCTTTCCGTAGCCGTCCATATCAACAGGGATATTATCCACGTATTTCCAGCCCTTAGCCGCCATTTCATTTATGACATCGCGGTGTGTGCGGTTATTTTTACCGTCATCAGCGAAATACTCTCCGAAAGTCTTCTTGCGCATTCTTACGAACTCATATTTCTTCATGGCCTGCTCCAATATACTGAAAAATATCTTAGAATATCCTTGTGTTTGTATCTTATCTGCCGAGGAGCTTTTCTGCGCCGTCGTTTATTTCCTTAACGATATCGGCACATGACTTTATGTCATTTACCATGCCTGAGATAGCTCCGCAAAGAAACGAACCGCTGTCAACATCGCCGTCCACAACAGCTCTGCGGAGAGCACCCAGTGTGAGCTTTTCAAACTCATCAGGAGTAAGTGTGCCATCTTTTTCGCCCATAGCGAGCTTCTTTGCGAATTTTGTCTTGATATTTCTGCAAGGGTGGCCTGTATAGCGTCCTGTTACGATATTATCGGTATCCTTAGCCTTAACAACGAGCTCCTTGAAAGTAGGGTGTATCTGACACTCCTCAGAAGCAAGGAAGCGTGTACCTATCTGAACGCCCTGTGCCCCCAGCATGAAAGCTGCTGCCATACCTCTGCCGTCTGCGATACCGCCTGCTGCGATAACAGGTATCTCAACTGCGTCAACTACCTGCGGCACGAGACACATTGTTGTATTCTCGCCTATATGTCCGCCCGACTCTGTACCCTCAGCAATAACAGCGTCTGCGCCTGCCTTTTCCATTCTCTTTGCAAGTGCTACAGAAGGAACAACAGGCATTACCTTTATTCCTGCCTCTTTCCATGCAGCCATGTACTTGCCGGGATTTCCCGCACCAGTCGTGATGACCTTTACCCCCTCATCTATACATAGCTGTGCAAGGTCGTCAGCATTAGGGCTCATAAGCATGATATTCACGCCGAAAGGCTTATCTGTTTTTTCCTTACAGAGGCGTATCTGCTCACGAAGATAATCGATAGGAGCACTGCCGCCTGCGATAAGACCTACGCCGCCTGCGTTTGATACAGCAGAAGCAAGTGTGTGCTCAGCTACCCAAGCCATACCGCCCTGTATTATAGGGTATTCACAGCCGAGAAGCTCAGTGATGATAGTTTTCATAATAGTTCTCCTTTGTTATATAGCGATAAGCTTTAGTCTGTCAACTAAAATCAGTATTCAAGTATTATTCCGCCGTAGGTAAGACCCGCTCCGAAGCCTATGAGAGCAAGCTTCTGACCGCGCTTTACAAGACCTTTCTCTATGCCCTCGCAAAGAGCCAGCGGTATCGAAGCACTGGAAGTATTTCCGTAATGGTCAAGGGTTATGATGAATTTATCCATAGACACATCCAGCTTTTTAGCGGCGGTCTCGATTATTCTTATATTAGCCTGATGAGGTATGAACCAGTCGATATCGTCCTTTGTAACGCCTATCTTTTCAGCAGCAAGCTCGAAAGACTTAGGCAGTGCCTGTGTTGCGAACTTGTATACCTCTTTTCCGTTCTGCTGGAGCTTGTGCATAGCTGACGGCGGGAACGGATCTTCAAAGCTGCTCTCAGTAGCTACCTCAGGAGCAGCACTCAGCGACCTTGCATAGAGGTGCTTTGCACCGCTTCCGTCAGAACAGAGCGCAGATGAGAAGAGCTTGTCGCTTCTCTCAACTACAGCAGCTGCCGCGCCGTCGCCGAAAAGAATACAGGTGGTCCTGTCAGTGAAATCGAGAAAGCGTGAAAGTGCTTCTGTTGCAACAACAAGGACATACTTCAGTGACTTGTCTGTTTCAAGGAAGCGCCTTGCTGTATCTGTTGCGTAGACAAATCCTGAACAGGCTGCGCCGAGATCAAAGGCTGCCGCATTGACAGCGCCTACCTCATTCTGTATAACGCTTGCTGTACTCGGAGTGAGAAAATCCGATGTGATAGTACATGATATGACGAGACCTATCTCGGAAGGATCTATTCCTGATGCCGCTATAGCTTTCTTAGCAGCCTCAGCTCCCATATACCACGCAGGCTCCCAGCCGGCCATAGGACGCTCTGTTATGCCCGTTCTTGTTCTTATCCACTCGTCGTTGGTCTCGATAAAACGGGTGAAGTCATCGTTCTTCAATACCTGTTCGGGCACATATCTGCCCATTGCCAAAATGCTGATACCCATTAAAAAGCTCCTTAGAATCCATAAAATTATGTAAACATGGTTGTAAAAACCAAAAATTTGTGTTATAGTAATAGTGTTGGTGTATGTACATACAGGGAACTTCCCTTATATGGACATAATACCACACATAGTATATTGTAAATCATTTTGAGTTTTTTTGCAACGATATTTTGTCACTTTAGCAGTGCGAAATCAAAATATCGTCACTTCTCACAAATTTACAATACAACATTCAGATATTTTCACCATTGGTTTGTGTATAACACACAGAAAGGATGTTTTCAAATTATGACAATTTCACTATTTTCAGGACAGGGTTCACAGTATGAGGGCATGGGAAAAGACATTGCGGAAGCAATGCCCGAGCTGGCAGAAGTCTATGAGACAGGTTCGGCTATTCTCGGCACTGACCTAAAGGATATCTGCTTCAACGCTCCCCTTGATGAGCTGTCAAGGACCATCAACTCTCAGCCTGCAATCATGGCTACTTCAATAGTATGCCTGAAAGCTGCACAGGCTAAGGGATTTACCTTTGACGGCGTTGCAGGTCACTCACTCGGTGAATACGCTGCTATGTACGCTTCGGGCATGATAAGCCTTGAAGACGCTTTCCGCCTTATAAAGGCAAGAGCCGCCGCTATGGAAGAGGCTACCGCTTCAGCTAAGGGTGCAATGGCTGCTATAATGAAAATAGCTCCTGAAGAAGTTGAAAGAGTGTGCAGCGAGGCTAAGGAATATGTTACCGCTGTAAACTACAACTCCCCTGTTCAGACAGTTATCGCAGGCACTCCCGAGGGCATCGCTGAGGTAAGCGAGGTATTCTCAGGCATGAAGGCAAGAGTTATCCCACTCAACGTTGCAGGTGCTTTCCATTCAAAGCTCATGCAGCCTGCTGCTGACAAATTCTACGAGACAGCAAAGACAATCACATTCAACGCTCCGCAGGTGAAGTATTATTCAAACCTCACAGGCGGCGAGCTTACAGACTTCTCAGACATGGCTTCCATGCTTGCTAAACACATCGTTTCTCCTGTCCGCTTTACTTCCGAGCTTGCTGCTATGCAGGAGGCAGGTGCAGACAAGTTCGTTGAATTCGGACCCGGAAGAACTCTCACAGGACTGGTCAAAAAGACTCTTAAAGACGTGACAGCTGTAAATGTTGAAAATCTTGAAACACTCGAAGGAGCTTTATCATGAACAAATTTGCACTTATAGGTCACCCGTTGGGACACTCTATGTCCCCTCTCATACACGAAAAACTCTTCGCTCTCAGCGGACTTGACGATACTTCGTACGAGCTTATCGACATAGATCCCGAAAAAATATCAGAGAGCCGGGAGCTTCTTGAAAGTCTCCGCGGTCTCAACGTTACTATCCCCCACAAGCAGAACGTTATTCCGCTTCTGGACGAGCTTGCTGAAAGCGCTCTCCGCTATAATTCCGTAAACTGCATCAGCAACAACGGCGGAAAGCTTACAGGTTATAACACTGACTGCGATGGATTTCTCCGCTCCGCAGAGCTTCTCCCTATCAGCGGCAATGTGGCTATCCTCGGCTGCGGCGGCGTAGGAAGAATGATAGCTATTGAGGTCGCTCGTCACGGCGGCAGCATCACTCTCGCTGTTATCCCTCAGGACTTCAAGAATGCACAGCTCCTTATGGCTGAGATACTCGCAAAGTGCAGCGACGCTTGTGTAAAGATAGTTGACATCTCATCACTCGAAGGAAACTTCGACCTGCTCATAAACGCTACTCCCGTAGGTATGTATCCTAAGGTCGATGCCTGCGCTGTAAGCGACACTATCATCGAAAACTCTCTCAGCGTATTCGATGTAATCTATAACCCCACAGAGACTCTTCTCATGAAGAAGGCTCGTGCTATGGGCAAAACTGCTGTAGGCGGAGCTTCTATGCTCGTATATCAGGCTGTAAAGGCTCACGAGATATGGTACGGCGGAAAGTTTGACGCTGAGGATATCTCAAAGATAATCACTGATGTGGAAAACGCTGTTGACAGCATGAACAAGTAATTATGATAAGACCTGCTAAAGCCCGCGATTCATCACGTATCGCCGAAATAATAATCACTAACTACCGCGTTAATTTCTATCCCTTTTTCCTCAACGACGATTACTACTTCAATGAACTGAATGTAGTGGATATGGCTTCTGAATACGCAGAAGGCTCGGAAGAGCTGAAAAATACATGGGTATTCGATGACTGCGGTGTAGTCAAGGGCATTATCCGCGTCAAGGGCGACGAGATAGAAAAGCTCTTCGTAGAACCGCAATTCCAGAATATGCACATAGGTCAGGCTCTGCTTGACTATGCCGTGAATGAACTTAACGCATCTTGGCTTTGGGTACTTGAATACAATATCCGTGCAAAGAATTTCTATAAGCGCAATGGCTTTGAGCCCACAGGCGATAAAATCATAGAGGACGACTGGGTGCCCCTTACAAAGCTTGCACGTAAAGGAGAATAATATGACTGTATTTTTATGCGGCTTTATGGGCTGCGGAAAATCAACTATAGGAAAGCTTGCGGCTAAAAAGCTTGGCTGCGGCTTCTGTGACACTGACGACATCATCGTAAGGACTCTCGAAATGACGATACCCGAGATATTCGAGAAAAAAGGCGAACCTTTCTTCCGCCAGACAGAGGCTGAGATAGTAAAATCTCTCTGCGGCAAGACTACTGTTGCTGCCTGCGGAGGCGGTGCTATGCTCAATCCCGATACAGCTAAGGCTGCTAAGGATGCCGGTGCAGCTGTTATTTTCCTCGACGTTCCTTTTGAGACCTGCTATGAGCGCATCAAGGACGACACTAACCGTCCTATCGTTGTAAACTCAACAAAGGAGCAGCTCGAAGAGCTTTACAACTCGCGCAGAGACGTATATATCAGACACTCTACTATCAGACTGGAATGCAGCGGAAGTCCCGTTGAAAACGCAGACAAGATAGCCGAAGCCCTCAGAAAGTGAGAAAATATGCTTATCTATAATGCTGAAATTCATACTATGGACTCTTTGGGAGTCATCGCAAACGGCTGGATAGAAACCGAAAACGGCAAGATAAAGGCTTTGGGCGAGGGCGCTCCTGCGGAAATACCTGCCGACAGCATCAACGCTCAGGGCGGACTCCTTATGCCGGGATTTATCGACGCTCATACCCACTTAGGCATTATCGAGGACGGTCTTGACTTTGAGGGTGACGACTGCAACGAGGCTACCGACCCATTCACTCCTCAGATGAGAGCTATCGACGGTATAAATCCTTTCGACCGCTGCTTTGAGGAAGCGCGTATGCGCGGCATTACCGCTGTTGCTTCAAGCCCCGGAAGTGCCAATGCCTGCGGCGGAGAGATAGCTGCTATAAAGACAAACGGCAGACGCATAGACGATATGCTCATCAAGATCTGCGGCATCAAATTCGCTCTCGGAGAAAATCCCAAAAACGTCTACAACGGGCGCGAGGAGACTCCCGTTACGCGCATGGCGATAACCGCTCTCATACGCGAGGGACTTTACAAGGCTCGCCGCTATGTTCACGATATGGACAGCTATTACTCAGACAGCGAGAATTATGACCCGCCTGAGTACGATATCAAGTGCGAAGCTCTCATGCCTCTCCTTGAACGCAAGATAAAGGCTTTCTTCCACTGCCACCGCGCAGACGATATCTGTACGGCTATGCGCATAGCTTCGGAATTTGCCCTTGACCCTGTCATTATCCACGGAACTGAAGGACATAAGATAGCCGATATAATCGCAGAGGAAAAGATACCTGTCATCTGCGGTCCTATAATCTGCGACCGCTGCAAACCCGAAATGCGCGGGCTCGAACTGAAAAACGCTTCCATACTCCACGAAAACGGCGCTAAGATAGCTATCTGCACAGACCATACAGTTATCCCCATACAGTATCTCCCACTCTCCGCTCAGGCTGCGGTAAAGGGAGGTCTCAGCTTCGATGAAGCTATAAAAACTCTTACCGTAAACCCTGCCGAGATACTCGGCATTGATGATACAACAGGCTCGCTCAGAAACGGAAAGGACGCTGACCTGCAGCTCTACAGAAAGGGTGACAATCCCCTTGACCTTATGTGTGAACCTGTCCTCGTAATGGTAAGCGGCGATATCTGCCGCAGGGAGGTATAAAATGAAAATGTGGTTCTCTGCTCTTGCTGCCGCTGCTGTGATATTCAGCGGTACTATTGCGGTATCTCCTGCCGCTGTATACGCTGAAACAGCTTCCGAAGGCTATGTTATGAGCTATACCGTCAAC
>Ga0256871_1000822_pt1 | contig 14064 bp, 8 predicted proteins | sample RumenRJG_07RNA_FD_185439 | JGI IMG/M metagenome (GOLD analysis project Ga0256871, IMG submission 185439) | Metatranscriptome of bovine rumen microbial communities from Lethbridge, Alberta, Canada - Rumen RJG_07 (Metagenome Metatranscriptome) | ecosystem: Host-associated > Mammals > Digestive...
ATTTTTGTGACGGGACATCGCAATCCCGATATGGACAGTGTCTGCAGCGCCTGGGCGTACGCTAATCTGAAGAACACTTTGGACAAGCAGAATACCTACATCCCTGTACGGTGCGGAAACCTGAACGACGCCACCAAGGCGGTCTTCGACCAGCTTTCGCTGACGCCTCCGGGATTCCTGAAGGATGTCCGTTCCCGTCTTGCCCCGGTGGTGCGCAGGGGGGAGCCGATGGTGGATGTCTCTGATCCATTGACTACGTTGATCCCTCTGTTCCAGACCAATCCCGCCGCGGTCGGGGTGATGGACGGTTCCCGCTTTGCCGGCCTGCTCACCGCGGAGGCGGTCAACTCCTTCTTCCTGCAGGATTCCAGCAAGAAGCGTCCAAGTTATCATTTCGTCATTGACACCATTCCCAAAGTGCTCCCCGGCCACTTCCTCAAGAAAGGGGAGCCGGCGGAGTTCACCGGTCCGATTGCCATCGGGGCCATGAAGTATGAACTGTTCTGCGAGCACATGGACGCTTGGAGCAAGGAGGGGGTCAGCCCCTTGTGGGTCTTCGGTGACCGCGACCGCCATCTGCAGAAGGCGATCGACACCCAGGTTCCCTGCATCGTCCTGACCGGTTCCCAGTACAAGGTCTATGAATCGGTCGACCTTTCCCGTTTCAAAGGGTCGATTTTCCTCAGCGAGGCTGACACCAGTGAGACACTACGCCTGCTCAGGCTCTCCGTCCAAGTACGCGAGCTATTGAAGGAGTCCTTGCCCCATCTGGAGGACGAAATGCTCTTCGACGAGGCGAAGAACATGCTCCACTCGGGCAAGTTCCGGGCCATGCCGGTCTTTCATGGCAACCAGTATCTTGGCTTCGTCAGCCGACGTTGCTTCATGGACAAGCCACGGATCAAGGTGATCCTGGTGGACCACAACGAGAGCCAGCAGAGCGTTTCCGGCCTCGAGGAGGCGGAGGTCCTGGAGATTATCGACCACCATCGGGTCGACGGCATCCATACCGACCAGCCAATCTATATTCTTTGCAACCCGCTTGGGTCGACCTGCACGATTGTCTGGACCCTTTACCGCAGGCAATGGGTCCCCTTGACCAAAAAGGTGGCCCAGGTGTTGCTTGCCGGCATCACCAGCGACACGGTCGGCCTGAAGAGCCCGACCACCACCGAGGTGGACCGCCAAGCGGTCAAGGACCTGACGGAAATCGCAGAGGTCGCCGACTATCAGGCCTACACCGAGACGTTGTTCAGCTATGGCGCCTCGTTGGTGGGCAAGGATCCGTTGATGCTGGTGGAGAGCGATTTCAAGACCTACCAGGAGAAGGGCATGCTTTTTGGAATCGGCCAGTGCGAGGTGACCATGCTGGATGACAGCAAGCGCTTCGTCCCGTCCTTCTTCGAGGCTCTGGAGAAAAGCAGGCTCCAGCACGGACTGGACTTCGCCCTGTTCCTGATTACCGACATTGTCCACGAGAACAGCCTTCTCCTGGCGACAGGCATGGGGACCCTGGAGTCCCACTTCGCCTATGAGCGGGTGTCTCCCCACCTCTTCTTCCTGCCCGGCGTGCTCTCCCGCAAGAAACAGCTTTTGCCTGAGGTGGTGCGGGTCCTCGAGGAAGGATGACCATGTCGTTGGAGGAGTTGGGCAAGCAGAGGATCCTGTTGCTGGACGGGGCCATGGGGTCGTTGCTCCAGAGGGCGCACCTGCCTTCCGAGGCCTTCCTTAGTCCTGCGACAGGAAAGCCGGAGGAGAGCTGCGGGGAGCTTCTCAACCTGCACCGGCCCGATGTAGTCCGGAACATCCATCAGGCCTACCTCGACGCGGGGGCCGACATCATCGAGACCAACACCTTCAACGCCAACCGGATCAGTCTTGGCGAGTATGGATTGGAAAAGTGGGTACGCGACCTGAATCTCGCCGCCTGCAGGATTGCCACGGAGGCGAGAGGAGGGCGGGACGCCTTTATCGCCGGCGATATCGGTCCGACAAAGGAGAGCTTGTCGCTCGCCACCAATGTCGATGACCCTGCCTGGCGTAGCCGTGACTTCGACTCGTTCGTCCAGGTCTATGAACAGCAGGCTTCGGCGTTGCTGGAGGGCGGTGTCGACCTGTTTTTGGTCGAGACGGTCTTTGATACCTTGGTGGCCAAGGCGGCCGTCAAGGGGTGCCAGCGCGCCATGCGCCTGGCCGGGAAGACGGTTCCGGTCATGGTAAGCGTCACGTTCAGCGACCGGAGCGGCCGCATGCTCTGCGGGCAGGATCTCGGGGCGATGGTCGCATCCTTTTCCGAATATCCGCTTTTTTCCCTCGGCATCAACTGCTCTACCGGAGCCCGGGCCATGGCTGAGAAGGCGAAGGAACTGGCCGCGATCAGCCCCTTCCGGGTATCGATCCATCCCAATGCGGGGATTCCTGACGAGGATGGGAACTATCCTGACGGGCCGCAGAAGTGGAGCGGGGAGCTCCGGGATGTCATCGAGTCCGGAGAGGTTTCAATTGTCGGTGGCTGTTGTGGCACCACCCCGGAACATATCCGGGCCCTGAAGGCGATTGCCACAGGAGTGAAACCCCATGCCAAGGGCAAGGAAACCGACAGTTTGGTGCTTTCCTCCTTGGAGAGCAGGACGGTCAGGCCAGGGGTGCTCTTTGTCGTTGGCGAGCGGTGCAATGTCGCCGGTTCCAGAAAATTCGCCACCATGGTGGCGGAACATCGTTGGGACGAGGCGCTCTCGATCGCCCGCGCCCAGGTCAAGGCGGGTGCCGACGCCCTGGATATCTGCATGGACGCGCCGATGCTGGACGCCCGGTCCGCCATGGTGACCTTTCTCAGAGTCCTGCAGAGCGATCCCTTGGCCAGCAGGGTTCCGGTGATGGTGGATTCCTCGGACTTCTCTGTCATCGAGCGGGCCATGGAAGAAATCCAAGGTCGTTGCATCGTCAACTCGATCAGCCTGAAGGAAGGGGAGAAGCCATTTCTGGAGCGTGCCCGTCTGATCCATTCCTACGGTCACGCCATGGTGGTCATGCTCTTCGACGAGAAGGGCCAGGCGGACACCTACGAGCGGAAGACCGCCTGTGCCAAGCGGAGCTACGACCTTTTGGCTTCCATTGGCATTCCGCCCTACGATATCATCTTCGACCCCAATGTGCTGGCCGTGGCGACCGGTATTTCCGCCCATGACAGCTATGCAAGGGATTGTATCCGGGCCACCGGATGGATCCATCAGAACCTTCCCGGAACCTTGGTTTCGGGAGGGGTGAGCAACCTTTCCTTTGCCTTCCGGGGAAACAACCGGATCCGCAGTGCGATGCACGCCATTTTCCTTGACCTTGCCAAGCCTGACATGGCCATCGTCAATCCTTCCTCCGATCGGGATGTCGCCCATATTCCCGCCTATGTCCGGTTTGTCGTCGGACGAGCCCTTGCCGAGGGGACCGAGGAAGGACGCGAGGCCTTGGTCAGCCTGGCCGAGTCGACACGGGATCTCGCGGCGCACAAGCCAGCGGGAACAAAGGACACGATACCGGTTTCCCCGAAAGAGGAGCTGGTCGAGGCGGTGTTGCAGGGAGATGATTCCCGTCTCTCCCTTTTGCTCGAGGCCCTTTCGGGCGAGGATCCCCTTTCCCTTGTGGAGGGACCGTTGATGCAGGGGATGGAACAGGTCGGAAAGCGGTTTGGGAAAGGGGAGATGTTCCTCCCCCAGGTGGTGCGCTCCGCCAGGACGATGAGACGCGCTGTCGAAATCCTGCAGCCTCGGATCCAGCAGTCTCTGCATCATGGTCCGGACGGACCGCGGAAGCCGGTGGTGGTACTTGCCACCGTCAGGGGCGATGTGCATGACATCGGCAAGAATATCTGTGCCCTTGTCCTTTCCTGCAATCATTTCGAGGTGCACGATCTTGGGGTGATGGTCGAGGCGGCCACCATTTGGAGGAAAGCCAGACAGCTGCATGCCGATCTGATTGGGCTTTCCGGTCTGATCACCCCGTCGTTGCGGGAAATTGAGAAGACGATCAGCTATCTTGCCCGGCAGGGGAGCAAGATCCCGGTCTTCGTCGGTGGCGCCACCACCAGTGACAGGCATACCGCCCTGTACCTTGCCCCGCTTTCCCTGGCTCCGGTCGTCCATACCGGAGACGCTTCGCACATGGTCCTCGCCGCCTTGCGCGCGACAGGAAAAGAGAGCGCGCTGTTTTTCAAGGAAATGGAGGACCGCTACGCGCGGATCCGGAAGGAGGAACGGCTTCGGATGGCACCGGCTCCTGTGGACGATCCGCTTGCCTTGCGGAGTCAGAAGCGGAGTGGAAACGCGGCACACTACGGAATCTGGACCAGGAATGCATGGAATCCGGAGGAGATGGAAGCGTCGATCAACTGGAAGGAACTGGTAGCCGCCATGCGTATTCCCCTCGCGAGTCCCGAGGCAGACAGGGCGGTTGCTGACGCCAAGCGGATGTTCGAGGATTCTATGTTCCAACAGAGTCTGCGAAAGGGGTGCCGCGCCGTTTGGGGACTCTTCCCTGCTTCGAGCGACCGAAGGACTGTGACAGTCGGTTCCAAACGGTTCCATTTCCTGCGTAACGAGCGCAGCGGCCTTTGCCTTGCCGACTTTGTCGCCCCAATCGGTGATACGGTCGGGGCCTTCGTGGTCACCAGCGAGATGGCACCTGTAACGGAGACGGATTCCTACCGCAAGGTGCTTGCCCAACTCCTCTACGACCGGGTTGCCGAAGCCCTTGCCGTCCTGGTGCAGAAAGAGATGGAGGGCAGGTGGGAAGGAGAGGGTACGGTCATCCGGCCGGCCCCGGGTTACCCGACTTGGCCCGACCACACGGAGAAGCTGACGCTCTTTTCCCTGTTGGATGCCACAGGCAGGACCGGAGTGGAGCTGACCAGCTCGCTGGCCATGCGTCCTGCCGCTTCGGTCTGCGCCTTGGTGCTGAAGGCGCCAGATTCCTGCTATTTCGGCGTAGGTGCTGTCAGCGACCGTCAGTTGGAACAGTACGCGAAGTGCAAGGGCGTCAGCCTTGCAAAGCTCAAACCGTTCCTTTCGGGGGCAAACCCATGAAAGTCATCGATATCCTTACCCGGGCCGACAAGCCAGTTTTCACTTTTGAGATTGTCCCTCCGCTACGTGGAGGGAGCGTCAAGGACGTCTGCGACGCAGTCGAGACATTGCTTCCTTTCCATCCCGCCTATATCAACATCACCAACCATCAGAGCGTGGTCGACTATGTGGAGCGCGAGGACGGGCTGGTGGAGAAGCATGTGATCCACAAGAGACCTGGCACGGTGGCGCTCAGCGCCCTCCTGCAATACACATACCATATCCCGGTGGTCAGCCATGTGATCTGTGGCGGCCAAAGTGCGGAGGAGATCGAGAACACCCTGATCGAGCTCCACTTCATCGGCATCGACAATGTGTTCGCGCTCCGGGGAGACCCTGCGGGAGGGCAGAAGCGCTTCATCGCCCAGAAGGGTGGCTGGAGCCATGCCACCGACCTGGTCCGGCAGATTGGCAATCTGAACCACGGCCACTATCTGGAGGAGAGCGTCAGGAATCCGGAAGCCACCGACTTCTGTATCGGAGTCGCCGGTTATCCGGAAAAGCATTCCGAGGCGGCAAACCTGGCGGACGACATCAGGCATCTCAAGGAGAAGGTGGACGCCGGCGCCTCCTACGTGGTCACCCAGCTCTTCTATGACAACCAGCGGTATTTCGACTTTGTCCGCGCGGCGCGAAAGGCTGGCATCACCGTACCGGTCATTCCCGGGTTGAAGCCGCTGGCAAGCCGCAAGGATCTGGAGACCATTCCGCAGACGTTCCATGTCGACATTCCCGAGGAGCTTGCCCGTCGCGTCCGCACTGCCGCTACGTTGAACGATATCCGCGAGGTGGGAATCCAATGGGCCATCGATCAGTCCAAGGAGTTGCTTGCCCACGAGGTGCCTGGCATCCACTATTACACGGTGGGCAAGGCCAAGCTGGTGTCCGAAGTGGTCGGGGTGGTATTCTGATTGCCCAAATGAGTAGGGTGGAGTATGGTGTCCGGTAGGGAGTGTCTATGATTGCTTTGGTGCTTGCCGCAGGCTATGCCACACGTCTGTATCCCCTGACCAAGGGGTTTCCCAAGCCGTTGTTGGAGGTGCAGGGGAAACCTGTGCTCTCCTGGTTGTTGGATGACCTGGAAACCATCCCTGGCATCGACGGGTATGTCATTGTCAGCAACCATGTGTTCTTGCCGTTTTTCCAAGAGTGGAGCAGGGAACATCCTTTGCGGCGGAAGGTGACGATCCTTGATGACGGATCGACCGAGAACGAGAATCGCCTTGGCGCGGTGAAGGACATCCTCTTTTCCATCGACAGCCTTGGGCTGGACGACGACCTGCTGGTGCTTGCCGGTGACAACGTCCTGGAGTTCAGCCTGAAAAGTTTCGTCGACTATTTCCACCAGAAGAAGGCCAGTTGCATCCTGCGTTTTGAAGAGCGGGATCCAGAACGGCTGCGCCGTACGGGCGTGGCGGAGATCGACGCCGAGGGTCGTGTCCTGCGCATGGAGGAGAAACCGCAGGACCCGAAGAGCACCTGGGCGGTGCCGCCCTTCTACTGTTTCACGCGGGACGACGTCGGCCATCTGTCCGAGGCAATCGGACAGGGATGCAAGACCGATGCACCGGGCTCCTTGGTCAGCTGGGCATGTGGCCGCTTTCCTGTCTGGGCCATGCGGATGCCGGCAGCCCGTTTTGACATCGGAAACCTGGAGAGCTACAAGCAGGTCCAGAAGTGTTACCGGGGAATCCTCTGTTAAGGGAACCGACGGGGTGAGGGCTGGACATGGCTAGGCATCTCTGATATGTTTGTTCGGAAACAGGGGAGGGAGACGATGGCAAGCAGAAGTCGTAATTCGTGGCATGCGAGTCGTTTCCCGTATTGTTTGCAATGAATAGATGAGCCGGCGTTGTCGCCGGCTCTTTTTTTGAAGGAGAAGGCAGATGGAAGGAAAGAATGTCTTTGAGGCGCGCAGCCTGTGCGAGATCAATGATTTCTCGATAGAGGAACGCAAATACCTGTTCGAGAAAACCCGGATTCTCAAGCGCGCGTTCGAGACGAACGACACCAAGACGATGGACGGGTTCCGGATTGGCGACAAGGATTTTGGCATCTACGAGGTCTTCCTCGAGAACAGCACCCGCACCAAGGAGAGCTTCCGCAATGCGGCCAATTTCCAACAGGTCAAGGTCGAGGAGCTGGATACCTCCACCAGCTCGATCAACAAAGGAGAGAGCTATGCCGATACCTTCCACATGCTCGGTGGCTTCCACAATTCGGTCTTCATCGTCCGCAGCAAGGTCGAGGGGCTGTGCCGCTGGCTCGAGATCGACAGCCGCCATTATAGCGAGCGCAACCACCTGAACTACCACATCTCCTTCGTCAACGCAGGGGACGGCAAGCACGAGCATCCCACCCAGGAGCTGCTCGACGAGTTCTCCTTCCTGGAGGACAACGGCTTTGACTACAGTCATCTGCATGTCGCCTTGATCGGCGACCTGTTCCACGGGCGTACCGTCCACAGCAAGGCCGATGGTTTGAAGTTGTTCGACCACGTGAAGGTCGACCTGGTCGCTCCCCCGGAGCTGGCCATGCCGGACAACTACGTGGAGGAGATGCGGGAGAATGGCTTCGAGATCCGTAGCTTCGGCTCGATCGAGGAATATCTGTCCCAGCCGGATATCAGCACCACCTGGTATTTCACCCGTCCGCAGCTGGAGCGCATGGGCGAGCAGGTGCTGGAGAAGATGGACCAGCTTCGTTGCGCCATCACCTTCCGCAAGGAGTTCATGGACAAGCTGAAGCCCGGCACCCATTTCTACCACCCGCTTCCCCGCCATAAGGAGCACCCGACCATTCCCACCTTCCTGGACGACACTCCGCTCAACGGATGGGAACGGCAGGCGATTAACGGCATGTATGTCCGTATCACGTTGCTTTCCCTGATTGGCGGAAAGATCGGCGGGGATTTCGTGCCTCCAGCCGAGAAGCCTGCGCCAGAGGAAAAGCCCTACATCGTCGAGGTCGACCTTTCCGGCAAGAGTGGCAAGCAGAAGGACTATAGCGAGGGAGTGCACCCGATCCGGAATGGTATCGTCATCGACCATATCGCCCGTGGCGACAGCCCGAGCGAGATCCGGGACCATATGCGCCTGATCTGCAGAGTGCTGCATCTTGACGACCTGAAGGGTGGCGACTGGATCAGCCAAGGCCACAGTGGCGAGACCACCTACAAGGGCATCATCTTCCGCCCGGATGCGCCGGAACTGGACCATAAGATGGTCAAACGCTTGGCGGCAGTCGCCCCAGGGTGTACGCTGAATATCATCAAGGACAGCAAGGTGGTGAAGAAGTACCGGCTCTACATGCCGCCACGCATCTACAACTTTGATGACCTGCAGTGCACGAATGACGCCTGTATCTCCCATCCGTCCCAGAACGAGGGAGTGCCGGCCATGTTCTACCGTACCGAGGACGGCAAGTTCCGCTGCGCCTATTGCGGCAAGACCCATTCGTACAAGGAAATCTGGAAGAAGAACTGAGAAGGAGGAACTAGGATATGGAAACGAGCAAGTTTGCGGAACTGTTGGCGAAAAAGGCGCTGGAAAATGGCGCGATCAGACTGAACGCGGAAAATCCCTTTACTTGGGCGAGCGGCTACCGCATGCCGATCTACAACGACAACCGCCAGTTCCTGTATGACTGGCAGAGCAGGGCGATGATTGCCGATGCCTTCACGCAGATGCTGACGGCTGATGCCTTCGACCCGGACAATATCGCCGGAACATCCACTGCCGGCATTCCCCATGCCACGACGCTTGCCGACAAACTGCACAAGTCGATGAGTTATGTCCGTTCCTCCAGCAAGGACCACGGCCTGCACCAGAAGATCGAGGGCCTGCATGATGGCGGTTACCACCAGGCCTCCGTCCTCCTGGTCGAGGACCTGATTTCCACTGGAGGTTCCTCGATCGCCGCGGTGAAGGCGATTGTCGAGGCGGGAGGACGCTGTCCCTACTGCTACGCGATCTTCACCTATGGGCTGGATGCCAGCAAGGAGAACTTCGCCAGTCTGGATCCGCCCTGCAAGGAAGAGACGATCCTGGACTATGATACGGTGCTGTTCTGGGCCGAGAAGACCGGCTACCTGACTTCCGGCCAGGTCAAGGTGCTTTCCTCCTGGAGGGAGGATCCGTTCGGGTGGGGTATAGCGCATGGCTTCCCGAAGGAGGAGAGGAAATGAACTATACCGACCTGCTCCGGTCTTCCTCCCAGGAAACCGGGAACTGCACCTGCATGGGGCTTGATCCCCAGATGGCGATGCTTCCCGGAACAGGTTCCGACCGCGCCCGACTGAACCAGTTTTTCGGAACCCTCTTCAAGCGGATGCGCCAGATGGGGACGATTCCTGCCGCCTTCAAGCCCAACATCGGCTATTGGTCGATCCTGGACCATCCCCGTGAGGGGGATTTTTCCGGCAGCGAGGCTTTGGTGGACGTGCTGGACATGCTGGAGACTTTTTTCCCTGGTGTGCCGGTCATTCTGGACAGCAAGCGGGGGGATATCGCCCGAAGCAGCGGGAACTATGCCAAAGAGGCCTTCGATTGCTGGAAGGCCGACGCGGTCACCGTCGCTCCCTACATGGGTGGCGACAGTGTCGGGCCGTTTGTCTCCTTCGGCCAGGAGAAAGGCGTCTATGTCCTCTGCCGCACCAGCAATCCCGGTGGCAAGGACCTGCAGAACCTGACTGTCGAGGGTGTTCCCCTGTACCTGGTGGTTGCGGACAAGATCCGCCAGTGGAAGGCGGGCGCGGTGGTCGGCGCCACCCATATGGGCGAACTGAAGGATATCGCCCGCTACTTTGCGGACCAACCGGTTCCCCTGCTGGTTCCTGGAGTCGGCAGCCAAGGTGGCAGCGCCCCTGAGGTGATGGCGGCGCTCAGGGAGGTTGGCTACGACATCACTTTGGTCCGCATCAACTCCTCCAGCGGCCTGACCCATCCGTGGAAGAGCGCTCCCGTCCCGGAAGACTGGGTGGACCAATGCCTTGGCGCCTTGCGCAAGCTGACAGGAGAGACTGCGGTATGAAGGTGATGGAGGTTCTGAGAGGAAATACCGGACGCATGCTGCTGTCCACCGTCAGCGGCGTGTCGTCGACCAAGGCGGGTTTGATCGAGTACTTCGACCAGGAGGTTCCCGCCATCGACATGATCACCACCAAAAGCTTCCAGGTGGTGCCGACGGCAGGCAATCCTGAGCCGATTATCTGCGAACCGGAGACCGGCTCCTTCGGGAACTCGGTCGGACTCCGCAATATCGGAGCCAACGCGGCCTTCGCCGAGCTTGAGAAGCTCCGTAGGAAAGGACTGAGGTGTCTGCTCGACGTCTCGCTTGCGGCCAAGAGTCCCGAGGACTTCATCTCGTTGGTGAAAACCTTCCGTCCGGTGGCCGACCTGCTGGAGCTGAACTTCTCCTGCCCCCATGCGGCTGCCGGTTTCGGGGCGTCGATCGGTACGAGCGCAGAGGTCGCCAGCGCCTATGTGCGGAGCATCCGTCAGGCAATCCCCGATTTGGAGATTCCGCTGTTCGTCAAGTTGACCCCGAACGTGGAGGACATCGGTTCCATCGCCAGGGCTGTGGTCCAGGCGGGAGCCGATGGCATCACCGCCATCAACACGGTGGGACCTGACCTGTATATCGAGCCACATGCCCACGAGCCCATCCTGCAGAACCAGCTTGGAGGCAAGGGGGGCAAAAGCGGTCGTTGGGTCTTTGACGAGGCTGTCGGAAAGATTGCCGAAATCCGGAAGGCGGTAGGTCCCGACGTGCCGATCATCGGCATGGGTGGTGTCGATGACGGACAGAAGGCTGCAAGGATGATGCAGGCGGGAGCGAACATCGTCGGACTCGGCTCCGCTTTGGCCATGGTCAACCAGCGGCAGTGGCCAGAGTATCTCTCGTTGGTCAAACGCGAGGCCCAGGAAATCCTGGACGGAAACCTGCCGGAGAGGAGCGCCAGGAGTTTTCTCCGGCGCGAGGACCGGATGGCCTACAAGCCCTATCGGGTGGTGAAGCGCGAGCAGTATGGGGAGGATATCGTCATTCTTACTTGCGACCACAAGCTGGACAGTCAGGCCGGCGAGTTCGTCTTCCTCTGGCTCCCTGGTGTCGGGGAGAAGCCTTTCAGCGTCGCAGGTACCGATCCCTTGAGTTTCATCATCAAGAAGCGCGGGAAGGTGACCAAGGAGATTTTCAACCTTCAGGAGGGCGACGAGGTGATGGTGCGGGGCCTGTATGGAGCCCCTGTCGCTGTCAAGCACGCAAAGCGGGCCTTGGTGATTGCCGGTGGCACCGGGGTCGCGGTACTTCCTATGCTGGTCCGAAGGCTGAAAGACGAGGGGACCGAGGTGACGATGCTGGTGGGTACCAGCGTCAGCGTCGAGGGTCCTGCCCTCCTGGAGAAGGAGCTCAGCCCGTATGGACCGTTTACCTGTGTCGCCGATGACGGGAAGCCGGGGAGAGTGCTTGATTTGCTTGATTCCATGACGATTGACGGGAAGACGGCGGTTTATCTGATTGGCCCGGAGGTCTTCATGTCCATCGCTTGCAAGCTTCTGTTGCGGAAGGGAGCCAGCGAGGAGATGATCAGTCTCAGCATGGAGCGCATGACCCGCTGTGGCGTCGGTCTGTGCGGCGAGTGTGTCTGCGGCCATCGTCTTGCCTGCCAGTGGGGCACTTTCATGGACTACTCCTACCTGAAGGCCAACGCGCCGAGCCTGTTGCGCCTATGATTGACCCGCACGTACACCTGAGGGATGGCAGCCAGGCGTCCAAGGAGACACTCGTCCACGGCCTTTCCGTGGCCAGTTTCATCGGGGACCAGTGGCTTTTCGACATGCCCAACTGCGATCCCCCTTTGACCAGCAGGGAGGCGATTGTCCGTCGTCTTGAGAAGGCCGCTGAGGCAATCGCCACTGTCGGAACGCAGACGGGTCGGGATATCCGCTACAGTCTGTATGCGGGTCTGACCAGCGATGACGCGGAAATCCGGATGGCGGTCGATGCCTGGAGGGAACTTTTCCCCCATGTCGTGGGACTCAAGCTGTTCGCAGGAAACTCGACAGGCGGCATGGGACAGGTAACGGAGCCGCAACAGCGCCATATCTACGAGCAGTTGGCCGGAAATGGCTTTGATGGGGTGCTTGCCGTCCATTGCGAGAAGGAATCCCTGTTGCATCCCGGGCTGGAGAGGTCCGAGGATTTCTCCACCCACAGCGATGCCCGTCCGGTGGAAGCCGAGATCGAGAGTGTCCGTGACCAGATTCGTCTGAGTGGCGAGGCTGGTTTCCAGGGAACGCTCCATATCGCCCACGTCTCCACCATTGAGGTGGTGGAGCTTGTGGAGCAGGCACGTGTGGCGGGAAGACGGGTCACCATGGGGGTCACCCCCCATCATCTGCTCCTTGACCGGGAGATGGCTAGGAACCAAACACGTTTTGCCAAGATGAATCCGCCGTTGCGAAGTTCCGGGGAGCGGATGCGGCTCTGGCAAGCGGTGCTGGAGGGAAGGATCGACTGGGTCGAGACCGACCACGCTCCGCATACGCTCGAGGACAAGCGGAAAGGGGCGAGCGGTATCCCTGGCTTTTGCGGGGTTTTGCTCCTCTTGCAACGGCTGAGGAAGGCAGGGGTGTGCGAGGAGAGGTTGAAGGACCTTTTCGGGAGAAATGTGCTGAAGGCTTTCAAGCTGGAGCCGGTTTCCATCACTCTGCCAGGAGCAGAGGAGACGGAGGAGCTGGCTGCCATGGCGGCGAGCTGTTATCCGTTTGACAGCTATCAGGGACTGGAATGAACGACGGATTCTAGGAGAATGCGAGAGGCCTTTCCCGTTGCCTTGCCGCTTTCGTGCCACTCTTTTGCTATTCGCGCTTTGCTGTGGTATGCTTGAGCCATGAGCAAGCAACTGCTTCCCATCATGACGGCGAACGGCTCGTTCGAGAATCTCCGGCGAGGAGGCTACGTGTACGTGGACAAGACTGCGTACCTGCATTCCCTTGTCCGTCAGGAAGGCAACATGTTCTTCCTTTCCCGTCCCCGAAGGTTTGGGAAGACGCTGACGGTCTCCACATTGGAGGCGATCTTCCAAGGCAGGAGGGAGCTGTTCAAAGGCCTTGCCATCGACAAGACGGACTACGACTGGAAGCCTTACCCTATCATCCACATCGACTTCGGAAACTGCGGAAGGAACACTGCGGAGGACTTGGAGGCATGGCTGAAGAAAGCCATGAGGCAAGTCGCCTTGTCCTACGGGATTGCGGCACCCGATCTGTCCCAGCATGCCGACGAAGTGTTCTCAGACCTGATTGACGGACTGTCCTGCCTGGGAAAAGTGGTCGTGCTGGTCGACGAGTACGACAAGGTGCTGTCGGACAACGTCTTCTCCCCCGAGGTAGAGAAGTTGCGGCAGGTGCTGGGGAACTTCTACCAGGTGATCAAGACGAAGGGGGCCCTGCTGCGGTTCGTCTTCATCACGGGTGTGACCAAATATGCCCGGCTGAGCGTCTTCTCGAAGATGAACAACCTGAAGGACCTGAGCATGTCGCCTGTGTACGCGACGATGCTGGGGTATACCCAGAAGGAGCTGGAAGAAAACTTCGCCGGCTATATCGGACAGGGGGTCAGGGACACGGGGATGGGCCGCGAGGCGTACCTTGCCAAGGTGAGGGAGATGTACGACGGCTACCGGTTTGCGCCGGGGTGCGAGACGGTGTACAACCCGGTGTCGGTGGGAAGCTTCTTCGATGGGAGCGATGGCGGAGGGGTACGGTTCAACGACTACTGGATTGACACGGGCAGCTCGAAGCTGGTGATGGACATGGCCCAATCGGTGGACCTTGACGTGACGGAGGACCTGGAGCGGGGCATGGCGAAGAGCGCCCTGAGCTCGTTCGACGTGGCGGAGCTGAGCCATGCCATGGGAGACATGGGGAAGGTGCAGGCGTTCCTG
>Ga0256871_1000824_pt1 | contig 14048 bp, 15 predicted proteins | sample RumenRJG_07RNA_FD_185439 | JGI IMG/M metagenome (GOLD analysis project Ga0256871, IMG submission 185439) | Metatranscriptome of bovine rumen microbial communities from Lethbridge, Alberta, Canada - Rumen RJG_07 (Metagenome Metatranscriptome) | ecosystem: Host-associated > Mammals > Digestive...
GATTTCCAATAGTCAAATAACACGATATCCTCAAAACTCTATCATCATGCCTACTAATGTCACACTTCAGCTTAGCTCAGATAGTCGATCCAACTCCCAGCATGTTTAGCTCTGGGAGCTTTGCAGTTTAGTTATCGTAAGAACTCTGCTAAACGATTGAGAGAACTAATATCCCAATGACGTATGGACATTTCTTAACATCAGACCAGAGTTGAGGCCTGTGATTCTGGCAACCTCACAGGAAGGTTATCTGGTTACATAACGTTTACCTCTAATAATAGATGCGACGTGACCTTAGCCAACTGAGTTACGCTATTGAAGCGAAGTTTTCTCCTCAGTTTTTAATTCAGACACTACCTAGCATGTCAAGCCAATCTTTTTAACTGAAGATTGTGGAAGGTAACTTAGCACTTTGTGACGTATATGTCAACACCAGAATAATATTAAATCTGACTTGTCTACCAATTCCAACATGGATCCTTATATAATATACTTATTGTGGTCTCTATAGGACTTGAACCTATGACCTTTATCTTATAAGGATACTGCTCTAACCTACTGAGCTAAGAGACCGAGTAACTGGTTATTTCTATCTCCTAAGAAATATATATCGATGTATACTTACCAATATATCCAGTACAAAGAAGGGTTAGTTTATACAATCAAGAACTAACAAACTCTACCTACTTACGATTAGGCTAATCACCTTAGTAATTAGATTTACGTTGATCCAGGTATGCATCCCTTGATCTTCATATTAATATAAAGTGAATCCGATGGGAGTCGAACCCATGACCTACTGATTAGAAGTCAGTTACTCTATCCAACTGAGCTACGGATCCAGGAGGTAGGGAAGTAAGATATACGCTATATTGAGTTAAGTTGAATTTATACAATCCCTACCTAGTTATTGATAGAGCTCAATAACCAAAACTTCACAAGCTTACCTACTTATCACAAGCGAGTATAATACCAATTTATGTCAAATCATTTATGGAAGATACTTAGTAAAACTTAGCTAACTTCTCAGTCCACTAAGTTAGTCGATATTACTGTAGATCCATCGAGAATCGAACTCGAATCTAAAGTTTAGGAAACTTTTATTCTATCCGTTGAACTATGGATCCACATTAACATCCAAATGAATTTCTAACAAAATGCAAAACTTGAGTACAGGTAGAGGGACTCGAACCCTCACGTATTTCTACATATGATCCTAAGTCATACATGTCTACCAATTCCATCATACCTGCATATCTACTCACTGTGAAGTGGGTAGAATTAATAAATTAATTAATCTTTATCGTATGAGTTAGTGGAATTAAGTGTATTTAATACACTTCATCCTTCAACTCCGCTGAGTGTTATGTTAGTCTTCAATTTATTATTAGAATATACCTCTAATTTAGGAATTATAGAAGTAACTCCCTTAGGTGTATTAAACTTATTTGACTTAAGTAACTCGAAGTACTCTCTAGTAACGAACTTAATAGAGAATATAGGAGTTCCCTTAGGTATATGAATTAATTTTTGCTTACTTAATTCAATCCCTAATGTAAGTGGATCATTATATCCCTGAATAGGATTGATTGGGTCACCTAACTTTGGACTAATTGCATCAGTACATAGCTCTACCAAATCATTAGTTGGAGTCACAATACCAACTGACTCATAGCTCAGTATATGGCAGTTAAGAGTTAGCCCATTATACCTTACATTACATTTATTGCTGAACTCAATATCATCAGGTGCTTTTAGTACTATCTTACCTTCACTCATCTTACCTAAGTTAATTGAGTTAAGTAACTCACCTGAACTTAAATTAATATATACTTTATAGTCATTCATATTATATTGTAGTTAATCTTCCTTTCTTTTACTCTCAACTTAAAGGTTTAGAGGTCCAATAAAGGCTCTCTTAAGACTCCTTAAATCCAGATAACTCATATCCTTTACGTATAACATCCTCAGGATACATTACTCCAGTTTCTACCTTAGCCATAGATCTAACTATAGGAACTAAGGCATCCTCATTCCAGGTAAATACCTTATTCTTATCCAACTTAGATAACTTAGATACTATATTAATATAGTTAACTGTATTATTCTCATTGGATGGAGCCCATCTAGTTATTAATTTAGATATAGTATTACATTTATACCTTATGTAATATGTATGTAATACTCTAAATGCAGCTCTAAATCCATATTCTATTGAACTAAATCTCTCAAATGAATTATCACTTGACTCCACCTCACCTACGAAAGTCTGACTAGTCTTACGTATATTAAGTGGATTGTTATTCCTTACTCCTCTAGCTTCCATTTATTAAGAATTAAAGTAACCATCACTAGCTTCACAGTCCATGATGGTAAAGATCCAAAAGATCAAAATATTAGTATTGTCACAGAAAATTACTAATCTCTTCTCTCATAGTCACTAACCTCAGCTGGCTCACTCGAAGGTGATACCTCTGACTTAGTAATGACTGAACCTGGAGCGTATGTCTGAGTTACATCATTCTCAGCTAGTAACTTAGCTTCATCAGGTGAGTCAGCATATTTAATTAACTCAGTCTCCTGAGATACCCCACAAAATTGATACTCTATCTTAATACTGTATCTTTTCATATTATTTATTATTTAAGATTCATTAGATAACCTATATTCCTGAGCTATCTTATATCCAAGTACATTATATAACTCAGGTCTCTTAGGTATTACTATAAAGTCACTCCCATATAGCTTACTAATCTCTGACCTAAAGTCATCTTGTAACATAACTCTATTAACTAAGTTAGCTCCACCTCCAGTTAAGATAATTCTCTCAGTCTTATCAATAGCTGACTTTGACTGATTCTCTATAGCATGAATAAGATTAATAGTATATGGAGCTATTAATTCATTAACTAAGTTACTTATCTGAATTATCTTACCTCTATATTGGAACTGACCAACCTCAATATACTCCTTAAGGTCTTGTATACTCATATTAACTCCACCTTCCTTGAGTTTCTGAGATACTTGACTACAGATATAAACTATACCTGAGTCCTTAAATCCATAAGTAGATGAGATATTACATTGATTATTAATCACATTATATACATCTACCGTATTGAATCCAATATCTACACCTATATAGTTAGTATACTTACCTGTATCAGCATTAGAATCAGGATCAAGTCCATGCTTATAGATAGTATACTTAGATGAGATACCTTGAGGATATACCGAGATAAGGTCAGCTGAGATATTACACTCCCTAGATACCCAGTCAATAAGCTCAGATGACTTCTCTAAGTGAGCTATTGATAGACCAATCACTAAACGGTCAGGCTCAATACCAATTGATTTCAGTGACTGAACTATATATTTAATGATAACTGGATATACATCTCGGAGGTCTTCGTAAGTGTTTAACTGAACAAGTGACTCAGTTGGTGACTTAACAGCTAATTCACCTACATAGTAATAACTACCTCCATACTCTATACAGTCAGGGTTACCATATGCATTATTATCGAACTTAGCTATAGCTGATACTATCTTACCAACTCTAGTAACTCCCTCAGCATTACTATATGCGAACTTAATAGAGCTAAATCCGACGTCTATAGATAATATATTCATTGAGTGATTTAACTAAGTGAATTATATGATTCAAGTTCCTAATAAACTTGCTGAAATAAGCCTCCTTGATTCGACTTACCTTGACTATTATTGTTATTCTTACTTTTACCTTCAGTAGAGTCATCTACTTTCACTTCACTATAATCAATGTTTATAGTTACTGACTTTACATCTGACTCCGACTGAATCTCAATACCATTAATTTTAAGTGTACTCATTATTTATATTCATTTAATTTACTATCAGTTAACTCGAGATCATAATGATTTATCTCTAATGCATTAAAGTCATCATTAACTACCTTAGGATTAGCTCCATGAGTCTTAAGGTAACCTCCATAGTTATACTTAAATATACTATATAGGTATCTAAGGTCATCAACTGTCTTAGCCTTACTCTTTAGATTACGTACATGACGAATTATATTATTAGTTATAAATCCATCAGAATACTTACCTAAGCTATTAACTAATGAATGTTTACCTCTATTCCTATACATCAAGTCATCTCCATAGTTATATACATACTGTGAATAATATGTAAATAACATAAGTGGAGTAGTTTCCTCACTAGGTGGATTAAATCCGAACTTAATGTTGAACTTAAACCAATCACTAAGTCTTATAAATGAGGCACATGATGGAGTACATCCAAATGTATTATGGTCATCCCATTTACGTAATCTATTCTTACGTTCAGGATATCCTTTATATATTGGAGTTACCTTACAGAAGTTACCTGACATACCAAAGTTAATTATAGATACCTTAGGTGACTTCTCATCTTTAAGTACTGGACCTAATTCATTTATAACATCAGATCTATATCTATCATCATCATCTATAAATCCTATCCATTCATAGTTATTAGCATTAGCTATATTCATTGCTAAGTCCCTATTCTCACCTAGGTTATCTCTAAATGAGTGGATATACTGTACCTTACCATATTTACTAAGAAATCTATTAGATAATATTTCCTTAGTGACTGATATATAGAAAGGTGACTTACTATCCTCTATGAATAAGAAATATAGATCAATACCTTCAGGTATATTAGTACTAACTTCCACTAAGTTCTTTAACAGACCTATAAACTTACGTATTCTACGATAAGTTACACATGAGATACATACACTAGTGTTCATATTAGTGAGCTATAAATACATTACTTAAGTCAAAGAATGAGTAGTCATCTGACTTAGATGGATTAGGTGAACTATAATTACCTCTGAATTGATTCATAAGTTCATTACAGTAAGAATCAGCTAACTCATTACCTTCATCTCCATTATGTCCTCTGACCCATTGGAATTTAAAGTAATCTACATTAGATCCACCTAGTTCATATGACTGCATAAGTACCTTCCATAAGAGGTCAACGTTAGGTCTATTATTTATAGATCCAGTCTTCTCCCACTTATATATCCATCCCTTATTGAACATATTAACTAAGTACTGTGAGTCAGAATATATAGGAACTTTATATCTTACATCAAGTAAGTTCTTATTCTTACATTGAGTTAGGAACTCCAATGCCTTACATCCAGCTAAGAGTTCCATCTGATTATTAGTCCTATTATCAAATGCCTCACCTCTCCTAATTATCTCACCATTACTAAGATATATAATTACTGCATATGAAGCTAGTCCAGGATTACCTCGACTAGCTCCATCAGTATAGATCTTAGTAACCTTAGAGTTACCAAATCTTAGTTCCATAAGTCACCAACTTCAATAAAATAAGCATCATCTACATCAATAGGATCCTTTGATTCACCTATATATACAGTTACTCTCATTAACTCATCTACCTCAGCATGACCATAACCTACATTATTTCTAGTTATTACTAATATAGGTTTATCAAATGGAGGTATGTCAGTAGCAAATGACTTGAGTGAGTCACTGAATGAGGACATCATCCATTGAGCTCCAGCTATAAATGACATCTGTTTGATTGATGCATTATCCTCTGACTCAGGATACATATCCTCAGCTTTATCGTATATTGCCTTACTATCAATCATAGCCACTTAACTTACTGAGGTTACTACTTTCTCATTCCTATCTAAATTAATAGGAAATAAGGAATCAATCACATCATTACCTACTGTATAAGTAACAAACTTACTATTACTTATCTTTATCCTCTTTATCTCTTTCATACTCAATCAATTCAGTTTCATCATCACTTAACTCTACATGATGGAATTTAGCTGATAACATGATATTATCAGGTTTCCCATTAAGTTCATAGTAAATTCTATCACTACTCACTATACCAGTAGATGAAACATAACCTAGATTAATCACATCTACCTTAGATGAGCAATCGAAGATAAGGCTAGACTTAAGATTACGTATCTTATACTTCTCAGCTAGTGACTTCTGAGTTTTTACATAATCTAGGCATGTAAGTATATACTCCCCAAGTTCCTCATCGTATCTTATTACAGGTCTATCACGACCTATAGCATAACCTACCTCATAGAGTGTACCTAAGTCAGTAGTTCTAGATGGGTATACTAGGAAGTCAGAACCTACGATACCTTTCTCATTAGAACTTACTACTGATTTTACTGTATCATAGTTCTCGAGTTCATTATATTGCTTACTCTCCTCAGTTAGGTCAGGTCTAAATGCATCAGTAAATCTAGACACCATCTTATCCCTGATCTCTACCTGAACTTCATTGAAGAATGGAGATGCACAGTATACCTGATTCTCTAGTGAGTAGTCATTAGAGTCATTACCACCCTTACTGAAGTATAGCTTCCAAGTCACATGACTCTTATTACTAATTAGTGACTCAAGTAACTTCGAGTTAATAGATGTAATATCATTAGCTGCACATTTAGTGGCATAGGCATCTATATTACAGAAATTAATTGATACTGAGTCAACTCCCTTAAATCTTGGATGCCTAGATACTACAGTTACGAACTTATTACTATCACATCCAGTTATATGATTACCTCTATCCTCAGTATTACCTGAAGTAAATACAGTCCAATCAAAGTCATCCGAGAGGTCCAGAGTAAACTTACTCCTATTAATCTTTACCTTAGTACTAGTATTGTGGATATACATATCACCTCCAAATGAGATAATATATCTCATTCCAGTAAACATAGTACTAAAGTAATCCACTATCTTACCAATAGCTACACCCTTCATAGCTGAGGTAACATCGTATCCAGGGAATAAAGTAGCTCCTTGGAGTGCATGAGCTAATGAGTTTATATTTGAGTCAATATAAGTTATTGATTTCTCAGTACAATTAAATTCATTATACTTAGACTCCAGGTCACTGAGCATATTCTCAATATAACTCTTAGCTGACTGAGGTAACTCTTCATCTGACTTAATAAGTAAATCAGAGGTCCATGCATGTAGATTATATACCCAACCTAATCCATTAGTATTAAGATAGGATACTGTATCATAATATAGATTACCTATCTTATTCTTATCCCTAGATCTCTTCTTAGATGCATCAGCTATTGATCCAGTAAAGATAGGACATGGAATATTTGACTTCTCAGTCCCATCGTATCTGAACTTTATATCATCTTTAAACTTACAGTCAGCTAACTGATTATGATGGAATCTACATGGGAGTAACTTCATGAAATCCCTAGGATTATCTATGTTAGATATGAAGTTATTGATGAAGTAACTCCATGAGCAAGGTCCATCTCCACTTGACATAGCGAATGCACAAAGTCTAGTAGATACAGTTGACTTTACCTTAGCCTCACTAGCTACATAATGTACATTGAGTATAGTACCTCCCTTAATAACTACATTACCATTAACTGGATCTGACTTATTAAGTAAGTTATAGAATCCAGATATTATAGTATCAGCCTGACGTATAAACTGAGAGTACAATATCATACCCATCTTAGTATCAATGAGATATGTACCTCTACTCTTAGTTGTACCTTCAGTAAAGTTAGTATAGTCAGAGTAAGACATCAGATATTGATACATTGTAGCTGATGGATTCGATGGAATCATCTCACTAAGTCCAGGTATCTCATTCTCAAACTTAATACCATATGTATAGTAGAAGAATGGGATATATTTCTTCATATATGAGATGATGTCCATTAGAGTCTTCTTATTAACTCCAATCCAGAATAAGCTAGATATAGAGTAAGGCATCTCAAGTCTATTATGATCTACTATAGGGTCATTCTTAATAGCATTCATATAGATCTTGAACTGAGTCTCCCACTTAATCTTACCTTTATACTCTGAAGATACCCAATAACAATCTTCATTATATCTCTCCTTATCATCTAAGATGGAGAATAGGAATCTATTAGACTGAGCCCACTCAGCTATCTTAGATACATTAAATAGGAAGTCACGGAATAGACAAGATCCCTGAATCTCAAATACATAATAATCCATATTATTGTACTGAAGATTCATCTTCTCTATTCGATTAAGATACTCTGACTTCTCTACTAACTCTTTACCTACATAGAACTTCTCAGGTACATTATCTAGCCATCCATCATATGGAACATCAAATAAGGTCATGAAGTTAGATGTAGTGCCTGGACCTAACTCAGTTACTACCCACTGACGTGATTTCATCCATAGGAAGAATCCGACATGAGGTGCATTGAGTTGATTCAGTAAATGAACTTCTGGATCTACGTACTGCATTTTACTTAAATTTAGTGATTATTTTATATAAAAATTTAGCTACCTTAAATCTAAATCTACTGATTAAACTAAGGTCATATGACTTTCTAATTACTAAATATAATATCTCAAGTAGCTGTGATCTCCTACCTCTAGGTCGAGAACATTTAATACTATTAAGATATCTTATAGAGTTCTTTACCTCAATATACTTACTTATTAACTCACCTACTGATGGATTATCTTTACTGTATATACTATTATAGAAATAGTTATATACATTGATAGGTATAGCTATGACTTTATTTGGTGACTTAGATAATATATGAAGTAGGAACTCACAGTCACCAGATGTATCTAAATTAGGATAACTTATATTATTTTCACGTAAGAAACTAACTCTATATAGATAATTATGTATCCTAAGTGGATAGTGAGCTATATCCCCAGTAACCTCACTTACTGTATTTATCAAGTATATCCCTGAGTTATCTTCACTAGGAGTTCCATGACTAAATTTAACTATACTCGAATTGAATTTAATCAAGTCATAGTCATTCAGGGACTTCTCATTAAATTCACTTAGTAACTCAGTTAATCCATCTTTATCAAGTGAGTCAAATGCACTTATAAATATTATAAAATCTCCATTAACTACAGATAATCCTAACCTATTTAACTCAGTATTTCCATAATATCTAGTAATTAAGTTAGGGTAGTCACCTGCAAGTTTTATTAAATTTACATAATGATTAATGAACCTTGACTCACTACCTTCAATTACTATTATTAACTGAAAATCATAGTCATTATTATCTTCAACTATATTATATATTGAGTTTAGGCATCTAGTTATGTAAGAATCTAATTCATCGTGTATTGTAACTACAAATGTAATTAAACAGTTACCCTTTATACTCATTTAATGCTCTATTATATGTCCACTTATATGCATCTGAGTTATACTCAAACTTACGTGCAAATAAATACCAGTTAGGTTCACTTAGTAACTGATGTAATTCTTCAGTATTATCTAAAGTGAATGGACTGGATTTCTTAGTTGGGTGACCTAACTTCCTTGAGTCAAATCCACTGACTGACTCATAGTATGGATGTATTCTTAAGTCATCATTAACTCTATCTATCTTATCTAAACCCTTAATAGGATATGATAAAATCCATTCTGATGGAGCTCCAACTTTAGGTATCAGTTGAGGTTTCTTAATCCAACTAGCTAAAGTATTTAGAATAGCTGTATAATAACTAGCTAAGTAAGAAACTAACTTAGGACTTATTGTCATATAGTTAGACATCCATCCATCTGGATTAATGTTTATATATTCCTTACCCTTAGTCAGGATATTATCCCTATTATACCATCCAGCTGTAGGTAAGTCATTCTGAGATATTATATGTACCCAGTCAACTGACCTATCAACTAAGATTTTACTTAGTTGATACATCATCTCTACTCTACCTCTAGCTTCATCAAGAGTATAGTAACCATAGGTACCTGAGGTCAGTATTATATCAGGATACTTATCCTTGAACTTACTGAAATCCTCAGGTCTACTATCTACAACTAGATAACAGTTATCTCTACCTAGTAACTCTATAAGTTTATCAGTTATCTCGAATTGATAACATGTTATTACTACTATATCTCTCATAAATTAAGGTAGTCAAGAAAATTAGACTTAAATTCACTGATTAAGTCATTTAGTTTATACTTATCCTCAGTTGAGAGCTTCTCATATGAGTCATTATATCTATCAAGAGTAGCAAGTAACTCTCTAGTTCTACTATTATCCCCATATAAATTATAGTCCTTAAGGATACGAGTAGAGAAGTGAGTATACTTATAGACATCGATAAGGTGACGTACATCCCAATCCATCATCATAGTTGAGTCAGATACCTCATGATACTCATATACTGAGGTAGGGAATAACTTAATCTTAGGATTAGTCAGTAGATACCTGAGAGTAAATACCTGATCCTCAATAAAGAATCCCTTAGGGAACTTTATACCTGACTTCTTTATTGAATCCACCTTAAATATCTTAGTCCAGCTAGCTGCAGGATATAAAATTGAGTCAGTAATACAGTCACGAGCTGATACCTCAGTACACTTATCTGTATTAAAGTACATAGGTGAGTGATTCCCATCTTTATCAACTCTATCAGTATTACATCTGATGATATCGAACTTATCTGCATCTCCTGACTTAAGATAAGCTATGATAGGGTTAGTCCCAAACTCAGGTAAAGTATCATCTGAATCAACAAACCATACCCACTTAGCCTTACTATATCTTAATCCAGTATTACGTGATTCACCTAATCCTTTATTAACATTATGGTTAGCTATCAAGATATTCTCACCAATCTCTCCACCTTTATCAGTCACTAGAGACTGTATAGCTTTGAACTGGGACTCCCAGTTAGGTGAGCAATCATTTACTATGACTAATTGGAATAAGTCACGTATGTCAGCTCTATCAACTGCATCTAGGATTGACTTAATACACCTAGTGAGTAACTCAGGGTCAGTTTTATAAACTGGCACTGTAAATTCGATTAATTTATCCATATTCTTAAGTTTTCTTTCACTTACACCTTAAAGGTTTAGAGGTCCAATAAAGGCTCTGTTATGGACTCTCTAAATTATGCTATCTAAGACGTGTCTCTCCCACTTACATAGTTCCAGATTAGCTTAGCCAACTAACAAACTTTAATAAGGTCAGTTATGTATAAGTTAAATTTCAGATAATTTATCTTTTATTTAAAGTAAAACTTTAATTTTAACTTTAATTTCAGATAATATATCTTTTATTTAAAGTAAAACTTTAATTTTAACTTTAATTTCAGATAATATATCTTTTATTTAAAGTAAAACTTTAATCTTAATTTAAACTTAACTTTAATTTATAATATAATTATATTTTATATTAAATATAGATTATATTATAAATTAAGACTTACGTCTTATTAACACTTAGAGCTACGCTCTTAGACTCTTAGACGCGTATTTGAGGTGTTGTAAAGATATTTATACCTAACGGTATTAAAGTTGTTACAACACTGTTGATACGCGTCTAAGAATAATAGAGCGTATGCTTAAAGTGTTATACTTTAAACTAAGCTATACTTTTATCAGATTTAAGTGATGGCTCAGCTAACTTGCTTCCTATTGAGTGCCTAACTAAAGTCACTCTACTAGGGAAGTACTCCTTAAGTAGTGACTTTAGTTCATCAACTGAAGAGGTTATCTTAGGTAACTTATCTAAGTTACTATTAATTACATTACTTAGTTCCTGTGAGGTATAGAGGTATCCATTTCTGGACTTAATAAGATCTGTCTTAATAGACTTCAAATTAGCATAGAGTTTACTCATATATAATTTCTTAAGTCCACGCTTATTAAACTTAAATATAGTTTCATTGGACTTAGTTATCTTAGTCTTAGTAAAGTCTATGCCTGACTCATTTGTATCTGACTCAGTGAGGAGCTCTTCATACTCTTTAATCCTATCTTCATATCTAACTATATTCATAGAACTAAAGATATGTAGTGTCTTGATATACTCCTCTAGATTACCAGTTCTGATGGAGTCAATGAGTTTATCAAGATTATCATTACTAATCTTATCTGATGCATTGAGTCTAGTAATCTTCCAATCATTACTTACCTCTATCTGGATTCCTAAGTCAGCTGAGTACTTAATAAGTTTCTCAAGAAGTCCATTAAATACTACATAGGAACATATTGATTTGAGGTAATTGATAAGTTTCTTATCATTACCTGACTTACTAACTTCCTCAACTAAATCTAATGCCTTTCTGAACTTAGGATCTTGGAGTAAGGTCACTAACTCATCATTGAACTTAAGTGTATTGATTGGAAGTAATTTACTTGAAGTACAGATAACTACCTCCTTAAGTCCATGACGTACCCTACCTACAGCTTGCTTCATACCCTCATTAGTCTTAACTGATTGAGAGTATTGAGTGAAGTCAAAATATTCTGTATCTACACAGAAATTAAAGTCTACTGCATTAGCAGCTGCATCATTAACTAAGATTACATCCTTATCAGTATAATGGAAGTTATTTATCTCAGTTATATGATTAATATGAACTCCTAACTCAGTTAATTCCTCAATTCTATTTAACTTATACTCGGAGTCACCCTTATTAGCATTGAATATCCAACACCTCTTGGTGGGATCTATCTCTAAGATTCTCTTAGCTATTGTAAACTGAGAAGTTACTGCCCATGTATGTACTAGACATAATCTCTCATCTGCACATACTAACTTAGCTATCTTATACTTACTTGAACTAGTATGTGACCTAGTATCATCAGTTACGTCGATTATAGTACACTTAGGTCTAGGTAAATTTAAGTCAATACTAAAGTAAGGTATATGTTTCTTTACCTCATGATCAAGTATAGGTGATGCTGAGATGAAGATATTCTGTAATTCCTTATGTATGTTATCATGTATATGGTCAGTGAGTCCATGATAGTAATGGTCATTAATCTTTACATGATTCTGATACATAGGATACTCATCATATATGTATCTTACTGAGCTAGCAGTACACTTAAATAAGTTAGGTATTGATCTTAGGTAGTTATCTAACTTAGGTAGAGAATGATAACATAGGACTATAGTGAAGATTTGATCCAGGTCAATAGCTTCCCTAGCTTTATTATACTCACGTAGTAAGTCATCTATCTCACTCTTATGCTCAGCTAATCCACCTGACATATTAACTACATGAGCTAACTTCTCATTCTTAAGTGACTCCTCTACATGAGTACATCCAGCTTGAGTAGTCTCAGTTACAATATTTATCTTTAATCCACTCATTCTGATTAATGAGTAAGTACCTGAGACTCCAGTATAATGTTTATTGATGCAAGCTGAACCTCCAAATTGCTGAAGATTACCAGCTAAGTTCATCATAGGGAGATATTTACTAACTCCATACATACCATAGGTATCTGCATTATAGCTAACCTTAGGTATCTTAGCTAGTTTTACATCATCTACATATTTAATAGAGTGGATTGACTCTATAGTATGTTCAGGGTCATTATAACTATGAATGCCATCGATGAAGACATTCTTACCTGTAATTATCATCTTCATAACTTACAAATTTATATTAGGAGTAATACCTCACTCATGTTATTATTAATTTTATTTATTGCATCTAGTAAGTCCTTACCATTATTTAGATGCCAGTTAATCGACTTATTTATATCCTCTTTATCCTCAGGTACATCATCTATGTAACTGAAAATCATCTGAGTTACGTCATTTATCTTAGGAGTACATCCATAACAGATCACTACTGAGTTATTCCCTGAATATACATGAGTATATCTATTAGAGTAACAAACTAGACTATTGACTTCAGATGCCTCGACCGAAAGGTCTCCGCTCATTGACTTCTTAGTATAGGTATCACTATCTAATACTAAGATAGGTCTCTTATTAAATTCATAGTTATGAAATAGTTTCCAATAAAGTGAGGCTGAGTTATATGTATTACAATATATAACATTAGTACCTTTGACTTTACTCACTAGATTACAAGCTCCAAAGTGAGCTGGAGTAACTCCACCTAAGTCACTAGTAATGTTCATTATAGATAACTTAGGAGTAACTATTCTATCTTCCATAGATTATTAATTTATTACTTAAATGAATAAATGGGACCTTTCTCTCCCTCTAC
>Ga0256871_1000825_pt1 | contig 14044 bp, 13 predicted proteins | sample RumenRJG_07RNA_FD_185439 | JGI IMG/M metagenome (GOLD analysis project Ga0256871, IMG submission 185439) | Metatranscriptome of bovine rumen microbial communities from Lethbridge, Alberta, Canada - Rumen RJG_07 (Metagenome Metatranscriptome) | ecosystem: Host-associated > Mammals > Digestive...
CATTACCTCGATAGTGTCGCTGTGAGGAACGAGACTGCTTTCAAGAGCACCCTTTTCGAGACAGCTGTGAACCTCGTCCACCTCGTACTCATAACCGTTGATGTCATCGGGGCGAATGAACTTCTCTATCTCAGTACCGTCCTTGCTGTAAAGTGTTCCCTCGCAGGTGCAGTGAAACCAGTTGCCGAGGATAATATAACCCTTGCTTCCCGATATTACGGCATTATTGCTGAGCTGTATCTCAAAGCCGTTGTCGGCGGAAACAAATGCACCGTTTTTATAGCGCAGGATAATGCTGTTGCTGATATCCACGCCGTAACGCATATGTGCATTGCTGATTATCTCATCGGGCATACCAAGCAGGTCATGTGCAAGAGTCAGCGGATAGATACCTAAATCAAGCAGACATCCGCCGCCGCAGTCGTCACGGAAAAGCCTGTCATTCGGGTCATATGGGATATAGTTTGCGAAATCAGCCTTTATGTACTCGATATCGCCTATCATTCCCGAAGCTATCCACTCCTTCATCTTCCTGTAGACAGGTCTGCACTTCATCCACATTGCTTCCATGAAGAAAAGTCCCTTTTCCTTAGCCAGTGCAAGAAGCTGTTTTGTCTGATCAGCGTTGAGAGTAAGCGACTTTTCACACAGCACGTTCTTGCCGTTTTCAAGGCAGAGAACCGCGTCATCATAGTGCGAAGCCATAGGTGTCGCGATATAGACTATCTCTGCATCGCTCTGTTCAGCGAAATCCTTATAGCTTCCGTAGCTTTTTTCAAATCCGAACTCCTTCGCAAAGGCTTCAGCCTTGTCAGCGGTTCTCGAAGCGACTCCGCAGAGCTGTGCATTTTCGTTATGCTTCAGCGCCGTGGCAAAGGTATGAGCTATCTTGCCTGTGCCGATAACTCCCCATTTATACTTTTTCATAGTGACCTCCTATCTGCTTGACTGCGAATTGTCGATAACGCAGTCGATAGCAACTATTACTGCTACTACCATGAGTATATCTCTGTCATTTGCGATGTCAACTTCAAAGCTGTCGCCCCACGCCATCCACTTCTTATGAATAGAAGCAAGATACCGTCCGCCGTAGCGTATAGTATAATCATGTGCCATATAATCGCCGTCGATAGTCCAGTTAAGTCCCTCAACACGGTAATCCTGCTTAAAAAGATGGAATTCCTTTACCACATCGGCAATATGCTCGTCACCTAAAAATACCGAAAAGCGCGGCATCAAAGTAAGAAGCTTCTGCTGTATGAAGGCTACCTCATTATTCATATCGTCATAGATGTGCATTTTGCGTCCTATGGACAATATCTCAGACTTTCCCGTAAACATGACATTGCCGAATTCATCGGTAACTGTCGTACTCTGTGAAAGTGAAAAGGCTTTCTGTTTAAAATAAAGTTTCATAGTTTTCCCCCTGTATCATGTAAATATGTTATCTTCCAAGCTGCCAGAAAGCGACTGCGCTTGCCGCCGCAACGTTCAGCGAGTCCACATCGTGAGACATGGGTATTTTCACCGTATAATCGCAGTCTGCAACTGTCTTGTCGGCAAGTCCCTCGCCCTCAGTGCCAAGAACTATGGCAAGCTTTTTCTCAGCCGCAAGCTCAGGCGCTTCTATGCTCACGGAATTATCGCTCAGTGCCATTGCAGCTGTTCTGAACCCCATTTCTCTCAGCTGCTGAGGATAATCCGTATCGCTGTCAAGGTAAGTCCACGGTATCTGAAACACCGTTCCCATGCTGACTCTCGATGAACGCCTGTAGAGTGGGTCTGAGCAGGCAGGAGTCAGCAGGACTGCGTCCATGTTAAGTGCGGCTGCGGAACGGAAAATAGCTCCCACATTTGTCGGGTTTACCACATTCTCAAGGACTGCCACACGCCTTGCATTTCCGCATATATCGCTGACCTTTGGAAGTATACGTCTTCTGAACGCACAAAGCGCTCCGCGAATGAGCTTAAAGCCTGTGATATCAGTGATCTCGTCAAATCCGCCTGCATAGACGCTGACATCACCGCATTTTGCAAGGATATCCTTCATCTGTCCGTCAATATCCCTGCTCTCCATGAGAAAAGCGTAAGGCTCATAGCCGCCGTTGAGCGCACGTTCTATGACCTTAGGACTTTCCGCCACGAAAAGTCCCGTATCAGGCTCGAAACAGTGCAGGAGCTGCGGCTCTGAAAGACCTGTGAATATTGCAAGTTCCTCTCTTTTCTCAGGAGTAATATCAATTATTTTCGCCATTAGTTTTCACCGTTTTTATAAAAAGAGAGCCGAAAGACCGACTCATATGATCCTCAGCTCTCATGAAATGCTTATTTTGTTCCGAAAATTCTGTCGCCTGCGTCACCAACGCCCGGAACGATGTATTTGTCCTCGTTGAGTTTTTCGTCCATAACTCCTGCGTATATCTCAACATCGGGATGAGCCTTCTGAACAGCCTCAACACCCTCAGGTGAGCAGATGATGCACATGAACTTGATATGCTTAACGCCTAATTTTTTCAGTTCGTTGATAGCTGCAACAGCTGAGTTTCCTGTAGCAAGCATAGGGTCAACGATGATAGCATCACGCTCTTTGATGTCGTCAGGCATCTTTGCGTAATACTTAACAGGTATCTTTGTCTCAGGGTCACGGAAAAGTCCGATATGACCGATCTTTGCAGCAGGAACAAGTGTTGTTACGCCGTCTACCATGCCGAGTCCTGCACGGAGAATAGGTATAAAAGCAAGCTTTCTGCCTGAGATTATCTTTGTCTTTGCAACCGCAAGAGGAGTTTCAAGCTCGATCTCCTTCAGAGGAAGGTCTCTTGTAGCCTCATAGCATATGAACATTGCGATCTCTGAAACAAGCTCACGGAATTCCTTTGTACCGGTGTTTTTGTCTCTGAGAAGTGAGATCTTATGCTGTACCAGCGGATGGTCAATGATGTGTAATTCTGCCATAATAATAGCCCCTTTCAGTTTTTATTCTCGATCTCGGTGATAAGGTCGATACGTCTCTGATGACGACCGCCCTCAAATCCCGTAGTAAGGAAAATCTCAGCAAGCTCGCAGGCAAGTCCCGGTCCGAGAGTTCTTGCGCCCATGCACATAACGTTTGTGTTGTTGTGCAGACGTGTGAAACGTGTAGAGAATGAGTCTGAGCAGAGTGCAGCTCTTATTCCCTTGAACTTATTTGCAGCGATGGACATACCGATGCCTGTACCGCAGATAAGGATACCCTTTTCACAGTTTCCGGCAAGTATCTCTTTACAAACCTTTTCAGCAATCACAGGGTAATCGCAGGGTTCACCGTCTGTGCCCATATCCTTGAACTCAAAGCCCTTTTCGGAAAGAGCTTCTATAATTGCCTTTTTCATTTCCACACCTGCGTGGTCACAGCCTATTGCTATCATTCTAAACATCTCCATTTATAGTGAATTACTTGCTTTTAGCTTCCAGATCCTTTTCTGCCTTTACCTTCTGAAGATAGGATACCTCCAGCTCATCAGGCTCTGTAAGCTTTCTTGAAACTCCTGCAAGACACACGCCAACAGCACTCTGAAGCCTTCCCTGAGGCGGAGCGATAATAAATGCAGGAGAATTGTATGTGTTGTAAAATTCAGCCGCTCCGTCGCCGCAGAGCAAAGCTTCCTTAACATTGAGCGCAAGGTACATTGCCAGCTCGTCACGAGAGATTATCTGCTCCTCTGTGATCTGCTCCACGCAGTATCCGTCGCTCTTATAGGTACAGGTGTAAACCAGCTCTCCCCTTGCCTTCATAATGGCACATATATGCCCCTTATAGGCGAGGTTGTTACAGGCAAGTCCAAGCAGAGTCGAAACTCCGCAGCATTTAACGCCAAGTCCGAAACTGAGAGCCTTTACAGCCGCAACACCTATCCTGAGTCCTGTATACGAACCCGGTCCGTTTGCAGCAGCTATGCCGTCAAGGTCTGAAAGCTCTTTTCCTGCCTGTGCAAGAACATCCTTGACCATGGGCATTATCACCTGTGAATGTGTCTTTTGAGTATACACGGTGCTCTGAGCGAGAAACAGCTCAGACTCCGAGTCAAAAAGTGCTGCGGAAGCTGTCTTTCCCGATGTATCAATCCCAAGCAGCAGCAAATCTTCCACCGTCCTCAATTATAATTTCTCTGTCATTTTCGCCAATGCTGTTTATAGTGATGTAAATAGTGTCCTTAGGGAGAAATTCTGCGATATTCTCAGACCATTCCACAGCTGCAACGTTCTCGTCAAAGGGATAGTCATAGAAACCTGTAGTCTCCAGTCCCTCCTCAGTTTCAATGCGGTACATATCGAAATGGTAGAGCGTCATATTTTCTCCGCGATACTCGTTTACAAGGGCAAAAGTAGGCGAAGTAACGTTATCGCCAAGTCCCATGCCTATGGCAAGTCCTCTTGTAAAGGTTGTCTTGCCTGCGCCGAGACCGCCCTTATATGCTATCATATCTCCCGCTCTGAGAAGACCTCCGAGCTTTTTTGCAGCCTCGATAGTCTCCTGCGGTGAATGAGTAATTATCTTCATATCAGAAAAGTCCCGTGATATTGCCGTTGTTGTCGCAGTCGATATTCAGTGCGGCAGGAGACTTCGGAAGTCCGGGCATTGTAAGGATATCACCTGTATAGATAACAACAAATCCTGCACCCGATGAAAGACGAGCGTCACGGACAGTTATCTTGAAATTCTTAGGCTTTCCGAGAAGATTTGGATTATCTGAAAGTGAATACTGTGTCTTTGCAACACATATCGGCAGATCCCAGAAACCGATGCTCTCGATCTCCTTGATAGCCTTTTCAGCCTGCGGAGTAAATACAACTCCCTCAGCGCGGTAGATCTCCTTAGCGATCTTCTCTACCTTATCCTTGATAGTAGCGTGAGTATCATAGATCGGCTTGAAGTCATTTCCGCTTACAAGGTCGATAGTCTCGCAAACCTTCTGAGCAAGATCTTTTCCGCCTTCGCCGCCCTTTGCGAACACCTCGCACATAGATACTTCAACGCCCATATCAGCACAGAAGTTCTGAACAAACTTTATCTCTTCATCTGTATCAGTTGCAAATCTGTTGATAGCAACAACAACAGGAACGTGATACTTGTGCATATTCTCGATGTGAGTTCTAAGATTCTCGATACCCTTTTCAAGCGCCCACATATTTTCCTTTGCAAGATCCTGCTTCTGAACGCCGCCGTTGTACTTCAGAGCCTTTATCGTAGCTACAATAACTACGCATGACGGAGCAAGTCCGCCTACTCTGCACTTGATATCAAGGAACTTTTCAGCGCCAAGATCAGAACCGAAGCCTGCCTCAGTTACAACATAATCCCCAAGCTTTAATGCAAGCTTTGTAGCTCTCATTGAGTTGCAGCCGTGAGCGATATTTGCGAAAGGTCCGCCGTGAATGAATGCAGGTGTATTTTCAAGAGTCTGAACGAGATTTGGCTTGAGTGCGTCCTTGAGAAGAGCCGTCATAGCACCTGTACAGCCGAGATCCTTTGCATAGACAGGCTCACCGCTGAGATTATAAGCAACGAGAATATTTCCCAGTCTTTCCTTGAGGTCAGCGATATCGGAAGCGAGACAAAGTATGGCCATTACCTCAGAAGCAACCGTGATATTGAAGCCGTCCTCACGAGGGATACCGTTAGCCTTTCCTCCAAGTCCGATGAGTATATTTCTCAGTGCGCGGTCATTCATATCCATACAGCGCTTGAACATTATCCTGCGCTGATCTATCTGTAAAGCGTTTCCCTGCTGGAGATGATTGTCTATCATAGCGCAGAGAAGATTGTTTGCAGCTGTGATTGCGTGCATATCACCTGTAAAGTGAAGGTTGATGTCCTCCATAGGAACGACCTGAGCATAGCCGCCGCCTGCAGCACCGCCCTTCATACCGAAAACAGGTCCTAACGAAGGTTCACGAAGTGCAAGAACTGATTTTTTTCCAATTTTACGCATTGCATCAGCGAGTCCGACACTGACTGTGGTCTTACCCTCACCTGCAGGTGTAGGATTGATAGCTGTTACGAGTACAAGCTTTCCGTCCTCTTTATCAGCAAGCTTAGTAAAAAGATCCTCTGAGAGCTTAGCCTTGTAATGTCCGTAAGGCTCGATGTCCTCTTCTGCGATGCCAAGACCTGCTGCGATCTCAGTAATACGCTTCATTTCAGCGCTCTGAGCGATTTCGATATCAGATAACATATAGTGTTCCTCCGTCTCATTGTATTAGTGATTTTATTATACCACGTTTTTTCATTAATTTCAAGGTCTGAGGAAATATTATCCGCAAATTCAAAGAGGACTGCACCTTTCGGTACAGTCCTCTAAGATTTAAGAAAGAAAAATGTGATAATTTTGAAGAATACATCAGCCCTTTACGCCGCCGAGTGCAACACCTGCGATGATGTGTTTTGAAAGCAGGAAGTACACTATAAGTATCGGAATTACTGTAAGCAGAAGTCCGAGGTAAACAGCGCCGAATTCTGTCTTGTATGAGTCGCCGTTGAGAAGGCTTACCATTATAGGCATTGTATACTTTTCCTTATCTGTCAGAAGGATCTGAGGTAAGAACAGCTGGTTCCAGCTTGCAACGAAAGTAAAGATAGCCTGTGTAGCCATAGCCGGCTTCATCATAGGAAGTACGATCTGGTTGAAGATCCTGAACTCACCTGCGCCGTCAATTCTTGCTGACTGAAGAATTTCCATTGGAAGTGATGGGATCATGTACTGTCGCATGAAGAATACGGTTGTAGGAGCTGCGATCGACGGAAGTATCAGCGGCAGATAGCTGTTGATCCAGCCAATATTGTGCATAAACTGATAGAAACCGATAGATGTTACCTGTGCAGGTATCATAAGTACAGCCATGATAACTGTAAAGAACGGTTTTCTGAGCTTCCAGTCGTAGGCAACGAGTGCAAAAGCAGTCATTGTTGAGAAATAAATGTTACATACTGTTGCTCCAACAGATATGATAAGAGAGTTCTTGAAACCAAGAAATGGTTTGAAGTCTCTGCCCGCAAAACAAGCATAGTTTTTCAACAAATACTTGGACGGGATGAAAGAAATAGCATGGCTCTGGATCTGCGGAGTGCTTCTTGTGGAGTTAACGATCATTATGATAAATGGCATCAAACTCAGAATAGTGAGGAGTCCGCAAAATATATAGGCAGAAGTTTTAAATGCTATAGACTTTGGGTCTCTTCGGTTTATAGCTGCCATTGATTAACTCCTCCCTTCGCAGCTCTGCGAGCTTCTTTCTTAGCCTTTTTGATCTGTTTGTTGATCTTTATCTCGTCCTTATCACGCATTACAAAGAAGAGTATTGCGGAGAAGAATACGATAATCAGCCACATGATCATACTTGCAGCAGCCGCTCTGTTGTAGATATAGCTTCCTGCAAACGCCTGATTGTAGATAAATACACTTGTCGTAAGTGTTGAACTGTCAGGACCACCGTTAAGGAATACCTTAGGTATATCGTACATATTCAGACCACCTACAAGGCTTGTGATAAGTGTATAAAGTAATACAGTCTTTAAGTTAGGTATTGTAATACGGAAGAAGGTTTGAACACCGTTCGCACCATCGATCTCTGCAGCTTCGTAAATGTCAGGGCTGATACCGAGTACGCCCGAAACAAGTACGATCATTGTATTTCCATACCATGTCCAGAACTGGATGAAGGCAATGATAAGCCTTGCAGCCCAGCGGCTGTTTGTGAAATAGAATGCAGAATCTCTGAGGCCTGTGCTGACAAGTATGTCGTTTACAGGTCCAACAGGATAGCTGAAAATAGCTTTGAACAGGATCGCAACTGTTGCAGCTGTAATGATGTTCGGCATATAGAAAACTACTTTAAAGAAACCTTTTCCCTTTATCTCATTGCTGTGCGAGGTGAACCAGGCAGTCAGCAGAAGTGCGATCGTGATCTGAGGAATAAAGTTCATGACCCAGATAAGGACCGTATTTTGCAGAGATTTTTTAAAGGATTCATTCTCTATTACATCTCTAAAGTTCTGAAAAATGTCACTTGTCAGATAATGATAATTGTCACTGTTCAGACCTTTACAATCAGTAAAACCGAGGGTAGCTGTATATACTGTAGGATACAGCGTAAAAATCAAAAATGCAACAACAAAAGGAATACTGAATAAATATCCGTATTTTGAATAACTAATACCCTTGAGCTTAGTTTTCAAAGCCGTAAACCTCCTTTTTATTTAGGAGCAGTACCGCAATTGCGCGGTACTGCTTCTCTTTAGGGATTAATTAGTCAACTTTAATGTCGAGGTTATCGCCAACAGCCTGCTTGAAGTCCTTGATAGCAGCTTCTCTGGACTTAGCACCGCTTGTGTACTGACGAACCTGATCACGCCACTGGCTGTTGATTGTTTCGTCAAACTGTGTAAGGTTATCGCCCTTAGCAAACTCGTTAGCCTTTGTGAATACGTCGAACATATTCTGTCCGCCGAGGATATCAACTGATCCGTCAGACTTCTCCATAACAACGTTAGAAGCTACGCAGTCCTTAGTACCGCCTTCGCCGTTGAGTGTGCCGTTAGCCCACATATACTGGAGACCCTGCTCAGAAGTATCGAGTGTGATCCATCTGATGATCTCACCAACAGCTTCCTTGTTCTTGGAATCCTTGTTAGCGAGGAGCCATGTACCGCCCCAGAAGAAACCAACTGGTGACTGGCATACTGCCCAGTCGCCGAATGTGCCTTCGCCAACCTTAGTACCGCCGCAGTTGTCCTTGAGTGAGTAGTTGATGAGCCAAGCAGGTCCGAAGAAACCGAGAACAGGCTTCTCACCCTCGCCCTTCATATCAGCAAACCAGCCATCCTGCCAGTCCTGAGTATCGTTGTGGTATCCGTTGTCCTTGAGCTTCTTGGAGAGATCGAGGAATGCTTCACGCTTAGGATCAATGTAGAGAGTATTGTTCTCGTCGATCCAGCCCTTGTCAGAGCTGTTCTCAACTGCGTGCCAAAGGTCACCGTCACCTGAGATGATAGCGATCTTCTTCTTCTTAAGATCCTCAGCGCACTTGAAGAACTGATCCCAGTTGCCTGAGCCGGCACCGATCTGCTTCTCAACCTCAGCCGGATCGTCTGTACCGAATGCAGCCTCAGCAACTGAACGTCTGTAGATGAATGCACCGCCTGTAGCCTGATATCCGAGACCAACTACCTTACCGTCAGGGTTAGTACCGATATCTACTGAATACTGAGCGATCTGAGCGTCAGCGATCTCCTTGTCAACGTCGATGCCGAGCTCTTCGTATGGGCAAGCAAAACTCGAAGCATCGCCCTTTGTGTACTTAAGAACGAATGCAGCTTCTGCACAGTAGAAATCAGGTGCGTCTGCTCCGCCGCCCTTGAGCGCCTGGTCAAGAGCAGGCTGATATGCGCCTTCAGTTGTAGGAACTTCTGTTACCTTAACTTCGTACTTTGCTGCAAAGTCTGGGTGTAATTCCATGAACTTATCAACCATTCCGGGAACTTCCTTTGTGAATGTCATAAGCTTGAGGACTGTTTTTCCATCCTTTGTTGCAGGAGTTGAGCTGCTTGATTCTTCCTTCTTACCGCAAGCTGTCATAGCTGTTGTTGCGAGAAGAGCGAATGCTGAGATGACCGATAATGCTTTTTTCATTTTTCTTGACCTCCAAATAAGAAAATTTTAATATTGTTCAGCCTTACAGACTGAAAAGAACGTTATTAACGATAGACTCAAGCATTTCCTGTCTGCCGCTTGAGAGTGAATCTGTTACCTCTCCCTTTTCAAGAGCATACTTTTCAAGTGATGCGAAATCAGCCTTGCCGGCAATGATATCTGCACCGATGCCCTTTGTCCATGAAGAGTATCTGTCTTCAACAAACTTGTCGATACGACCGTCCTCGATGAGCTTGAGAGCTGCTCTGAAGCCGAGTGCGAATGCGTCCATACCAGCGATATAGCTGTAGAAGATATCCTCAGGTGTGAAGCTTCCTCTTCTTGCCTTAGCATCGAAGTTAAGACCGCCGTTTGTAAAGCCGCCTGCCTTGATAACTTCATACATACACATTGTTGTGTCGTAGATGTTTGTCGGGAACTGGTCTGTATCCCATCCGAGGAGCGGATCGCCCTGGTTAGCATCGATAGAACCGAATACACCGTTGTCTCTTGATACACGGAGCTCATGCTGGAATGTGTGCTGAGCAAGTGTAGCGTGGTTTGCTTCGATGTTCATCTTGAAGTCCTTGTCGAGACCGTACTTTCTGAGGAATCCCAGAACTGTAGCAGTATCGAAATCATACTGATGCTTTGTTGGCTCCTTTGGCTTTGGCTCGATATAGAAATCGCCATTGAAGCCGATCGAACGTCCGTACTCAACAGCCATCTTCATAAGACGAGCCATGTTGTCGAGCTCAAGACCCATGTTTGTGTTGAGGAGAGTCTCATAACCCTCACGGCCGCCCCAGAATACGTATCCGTTACCGCCGAGCTTTACTGTAGACTCAAGAGCCTTCTTGATCTGTGCAGCTGAGAAAGCAAATACGTCAGCAGAAGGTGATGTACCTGCACCATGCATAAATCTTGGGTGATCGAAGCACTTAGCTGTACCCCAGAGGCACTTCTTGTCGCCCATAACAGACTTCATATAATCTGTAACGATGTCGAGCTGAGCATTTGTTTCCTTGAGACTGCCGTACTCAGGAGAAAGGTCGCGGTCGTGGAAGCAGTAGTAATCAATGGAAAGCTTATCCATGATCTCCTTAGCTGCATCTACCTTAGCCTTAGCTCTTGCAGCAGGATCAGCCTGACCCCATGTCTTGTCTGTTGTGCCGCATCCGAACATATCTGTTCCGTCGCCGCCCATTGTGTGCCACCATGAAAGTGCAAACTTGAGGTGGTCGCGCATCTTCTTGCCATTGATGATCTCATCAGGGTTGTAATACTTGAATGAAAGCGGATCTGTGCTGTCCTTGCCCTTATACTCGATCTTACCGATATTCTTGAAAAATTCCATTTTATCCTCCATTAGACATTTATTTTCAGAGTTGTGCATTTCTTGCCGTTAAGCTTTTCGCTTAGCTGGTCAGGCTGCGAAGTTCCTGCATAGAGGGTGAACTCGCTGCCTTCCTTTATCCATTCGCCCTTTTCATTGACAGCCATAAAGGCTCTTTCAGGGAGATCGACCTGTACGGTCTTGGTCTCGCCCGGTTCAAGTGCGACTCTCTTGAAGCCGCAGAGGCTATGGTTGGGAACTGCGTTCTCCGAATAACCTTTAATATAAAACTGGACTACGTCTTCCACAGCACGGCTGCCTGTATTTGTGATCTTTACAGAAGCAGTACCGTTTGCGAATGACAGCTCCGAACATTCTGTTTCGGAGTAAGTAAGTCCGAAGCCGAAAGGATAAAGTATGTTATCCTTGGCATATCTGTAAGTACGGTTCTTCATGCTGTAGTCTGAGAAATCAGGCAGCTTTGAAGCATCCTCATAGAATGTAACGGGGAGCTTGCCTGAAGGCGAAACCTTGCCAAAAAGTATATTCGCAAGAGCTCTTCCTCCGAGCTGACCGGGATACCATGCATGAATGAGGGCATCGCAGTCGGCTTCCACATTTATCGCACTGCCTGCGGCAGTAACTATGATGACAGGCTTTCCAACAGCCATTACCGTCTTAACAAGCTTTCTCTGTGACTCAGGAAGTCTGAGATCGTTCTTGTCACCTGAGGAGAATTCATTACCTGTATCTCCCTCTTCACCTTCGATAGTTGCATCGAGACCAACACAGAGAACAACTACATCAGAGTGTTCTGCGATTATTGCAGCCTCAGCAAGTCTGTCATCAGGAAGTGCAAGACCCATACATCTGTCCTTATAAAGGTGACTTCCCTCGGAGTAAATGACTCTTCCGTCATGAGCCTCGCGTATTCCGTTGAGGAATGTAACATACTCATCAGCCTTGCCGTTGTAGTTTCCTTCAAGTGCAGGAACACTGTCGGCATTAGGACCGATAACTCCGATAGTCTTGTATTTGCTGCCGTCCAGCGGCAGGATACCATTGTTTTTAAGGAGCACCATCGAGCGCTCTGAACATTTCAGTGAGAACGCCTTATGCTCATCGCAGGATACGATATCATAGTTGAGGTCATCGTATTCTGTAGACTTGTCAAACATTCCAAGTCTTATTCTTGTTCTCATCAGCTTGATGCAGGACTTCCTCAGGTCTTCCTCTGTAATGAGTCCTTCATTGAAAGCGATGAGCAGGTGGAGATATGTATTTCCGCAGTTGAGGTTACAGCCTTTTTTAAGAGCTAAAGCTGCTGACTCAGGAGCGGTCTTTGTCACACCGTGATTTGTGTGGAAATCTCTTAATGCCCAGCAGTCTGAAACAAAGTGTCCGTCAAATCCCCATTCCTCAAGCTTATCCATAAGGAATGTATTTGCACACGCAGGCTCGCCGTTTACACGGTTGTAAGCACCCATAACGCTTTCTACCTTAGCTTCCTTGACGAGTGCCTCGAAAGCAGCGATATAAGTCTCTGTCATGTCCTTCATGTTTGCCTTTGCATCAAACTCATGTCTTGTTGCCTCAGGACCGCTGTGTACTGCAAAATGCTTTGCACAGGCTGCTGTTCTGAGGACTTTTCCGTCGCCCTGAAGTCCCTTTGTGTAAGCGACTCCAAGTCTTGTTGTCAGGAACGGATCTTCGCCGTATGTCTCCTGACCTCTGCCCCATCTCGGATCACGGAATATATTTATATTCGGTGACCAGAGTGTGAGTCCTTTATATATGTCACGATCTCCGTGAGCGGAATATTCATTGTACTTTGCTCTTGCTTCAACAGAAGTAATTTCTCCAGCTTTAAGCACAGCTTCATCGTCAAACATTGCCGCAAGACCTATAGCCTGAGGGAACATAGTAGCTGTTCCTGCTCTCGCAACACCGTGCAGGCCTTCGCTCCACCAGTTGTATGCCGGGATTCCAAGTCTTTCCACAGCAGGAGCGTCATACTTGAGCTGTTCTGCCTGTTCCTCTACCGAAAGCTTGTCGGTAAGGTCTTCGGCTCTCTCAAGTGCGGACAATGCTTCGTCTCTGTACTTCTCCATAAGCATTCCCCTTTCCAATCAATTAGATTTTACTTACAAACTCCTCTATTACCTTGTCGGTACCCCAGTCAGTAGAACTGAGTTCCCATTTCTCCGTAATGGAAGCTGTCTCACCCGGCTGATAAGTTTTCAGCGCACCGAGAAGCTCACATTCAAGGAAGAGGTCATTGGTGTAAGTTTCAAAGTTACAGCAGAAATCAGGATATTCTGTTTTCTCATATCCGTCAAAACACATTCTGAATATGCGTCTTCCGTTAATGTAAACGATCTGTTTTCCTGTAACGTTAAAGCCTGCCTTAAAGGCTTTCTTGATCTTGGGATCCTGTCTCAGCAGAACATATTTATCACTTAGTGTGAATCTTTCGTCTTTTACATCTGAATAGCTCCACAGTGCCATAGTTCTGTTAGGCAGAAAACCATTGTCATCTCTGCAGAGAGGGATGATCTCAGTTCCTCCTGCCGCAAGTCCTGTTACAGACCAGGGGGCGAACTCAGCAGGCTTATCAGAGCAATTTGTGATCTTATTTTCAATGGTTACTGAATTGTTATCGTCCATCTTAATGACCATTTCGAACTGCTTGCCAAATTTTGTTTTGGGAGGCGTAAGAGTGAGTGTGCCACTGTCAAAAATTGCTTCGACCTTTGAATTATCAGGCAGATAAGTTTCCGGCATTACTTCAGGGGCACTCCATATTCTGTGTCCGCCGTAAGCGTACCATACGCCGTAGCCGTTATTTATCTCATAGAAATTTCTGTCAATATCCTCAAAAAGAACATTCTCACCGTCTGAAAATCCGAAGAATACTATTCTCGGACCTACTTCTACGGTAGCAATGAGCTTTATCGTGCCGTTATCCAGGCAAAGACATTTTCCATAGTTTTTGTAGTCGGTCTCATAGCATTTTATAGACATTACACATCACCTTTCG
>Ga0256871_1000829_pt1 | contig 14029 bp, 8 predicted proteins | sample RumenRJG_07RNA_FD_185439 | JGI IMG/M metagenome (GOLD analysis project Ga0256871, IMG submission 185439) | Metatranscriptome of bovine rumen microbial communities from Lethbridge, Alberta, Canada - Rumen RJG_07 (Metagenome Metatranscriptome) | ecosystem: Host-associated > Mammals > Digestive...
ATATCAGAAATACGCATACCGGTTTCTATAGAAAAAGAGAGTTCTCAAAGACACGGGAAAACCTCCCCGGCCGGAGCACAGCTCGAAAAGAAAATACGGAAGATTCTGCGCTTTGGAGGCGAAGAGAACCTTTCCGTCACGATTCTCCGCCATGCCGTCGACTGCCGGAAAAAGCCTGTGCTTTTCCACGTCTATACCGCGTCTGTCACACTATCTCCGACAGAAGAAAAGAAAATTCTGGCAAAACATATTCCAAACGTAAGCCGCTTTGAACCGGAAAAATATGTTTTTCCGGTTTCCGGTGACAAAGCGCTTCCCGGCGGGAACAGGCCTGCGGTCATCGGCGCCGGGCCGGCAGGTCTCTTTGCCGCGTATATGCTCGCGCTTCACGGGTACCGGCCGATTCTCCTCGAACGCGGCCGGTCGATGGAACAGCGGACGAAGGATGTGGAGAAGTTCTGGAAAACAGGATCGCTCGATGAGACCTCCAACATTCAGTTCGGCGAGGGCGGTGCCGGTACTTTTTCTGACGGAAAGCTCAATACTCTCGTAAACGACAAGGCCGGAAGAAACGCAGAAGTGCTCCGCATTTTTACTTCCTGCGGTGCACCGGAAGAAATACTGACCGAGGGAATGCCGCATATCGGAACGGACCGTCTGCGCGAGGTCATCGTGCGCATGCGCGGTGAGATCATCCGCCTCGGAGGCGATGTCCGCTTTGAACACAAGGTGACCGGTCTTATCACCGAAAACGGAAAACTGGCAGGGCTTAAGGTACTCGTGGGCACCGGAGATGATGCGGAAGAGAAGATTATCCATACCGGCATCGCCGTGCTTGCCCCCGGCCACAGCGCGCGGGATACCTTCACGGAGCTTTTCAATGAGAATGTTCCGATGGAACAGAAGAACTTTGCCGTCGGTTTCCGCGTTCTTCACCCGCAGCTCCTCATCGATGAAAATCAGTACGGTGTGCATTCGGAAGAGGAGCGGAAGGCGCTTGGCCTGACCCCTTCTCCCTATAAGCTCACGGCAAAGGCGAAGGACGGCCGGGGAGTCTATTCCTTCTGTATGTGTCCGGGCGGTTATGTCGTCAACGCTTCCTCCGAGAAAGAGAAGCTCGCAGTCAACGGAATGAGCTATTACGACCGCGGAAGCGCTCACGCAAACAGCGCCATCGTCATGACTGTCTCAAAGGATGATTTCGGCTCGGATCATCCCCTTGCGGGCATGGAATTCCAGGAAAAACTCGAACAGAAATGCTATGAACTGGGTGACGGAAAGATTCCCGTCGAGTCCTTTGCGGATTTTGATAAGAAAAGTGAAAACCCGGCGGATGTTCCGGAAGATCTCTCTATTCGGGGAGCCTATACGGCAGCTCGCCTTCATACACTCCTTTCCCCGGTCCTTTCCGCAGATTTTGCCGAAGGTATGCATGCCTTCGGCCGGAGGATAAAGGGTTTTGACGGGCCGGACGCTTATGTCGCCGGACTGGAAAGCAGGACTTCTTCGCCGGTGCGGATTCCGCGGAATGAGGATTTCGAATCGGTCGGTGTGGCCGGACTTTATCCCTGCGGTGAGGGTGCCGGATATGCGGGAGGCATTATGTCCGCTGCAATGGACGGAATCCGCGCTGCAGAGGCAGTCGCGGCAAAGTACAGACCCTTTGAAGAGGAAGTCGGTTCAGATCTTGCCAAAACGGAAACCAAAGATGAGATCCGAAGGAGGATGCGTGCTTTCCGGGATGCGCTCCCGGAGGATGAGAGGAAGAAGAAAAGTCTCGAAATCCAAAGGAAAGTAGAGGCAGGCGATCTGTACCGCAGCGCGCGGTGCATTCTCATCTATGTGAGCGTCGGGAGCGAAGCAGACACCCGCGGGATCATCGAAGATGCTCTGCTGAACGGGAAAAAAGTCTATTGTCCATCCTGTGAAAAGCTTAAAAAATCGAAGGACCCGGTTACCGGCGGCATTGTCCGTGACGGCGGTGTCATGGATTTCTATCGGATCCGTTCGATGCAGGATCTTTCGGAGTCAAACTTCGGAATCCCGGAGCCGAAGAAAATCAGTCAGAATCTGTACCGGGGCGCGGAACCGGCTCTCATGATCATGCCCGGAATTGCATTTGACATTAAAAGAAACCGGGTCGGTTACAAAGGCGGCTATTACGACCGGTATCTCAATGAGCACGGACACTTCGGCCTGCATACATTGGCCATTGCTTTCGATGCCCAGGTTGTGCCGTCCATTCCGGCCTCCGGCAGGGACGTAAAACCTTCCGTGATCGTCACAGAGAGCCGAATCATCTGATATAATGAGGAAAGCCCCGGGCGCGCAGCGCGGGGAACAGACAGATCACAGTTGGAATTGCAGTATGCAAAAGGGCAGGTATTATGGCTGACAGTACAAAAACAACAAAAAAAGCAGTTTCAGCAGAATCTCCAAAGAAGGGGACAGAAAAAGAAGCGGCGGAAAGAACATCCGCGGAAAAGCCGCAGTATGTCGCTTATGTGTCCACCTATACGACCGACAACAAAGACAAGTTCGGTATCCGGATCTACGATGTCGACATGGAGAAGGGAAGGCTGAACGAGAAGGACCAGGTGGAGATCACGAACTCTTCCTATGTGACCATCTCGCATAACCAGAAATACCTTTATTCCATCACGGATTTCGGCGTGGAATCCTACCGCATTCTGAAGGGCGGCGATCTCGAGCCGATCAATCATTCCGGAATCAACGGCATGCGGGGGTCTTATCTTTCCACCGACTATACAGACCGGTGGCTGTTCGTGGCAGGATACCACGACGGCAAGATTACAGTCCTAAAGCTTGCGGAGGACGGAAGCATCGTCGGCATCACGGATGAGGTCTACCACAAGGGGCTCGGCAGTATCGCAGAGCGCAATTTCCGGCCTCATGTTCAGTGCGTCAAGATGACACGCGACAACAAATATCTGCTTGCTGCAGACCTCGGCATGGACCACATAAACGTATACAGTTTTGACCCGGTCCGCGGGAAAATTCGCCAGGTTTACATCATCCATTCGGAGATCGAGTCGGCGCCGCGCCACATCAAATTCAGCAAGGACGGGCAGTTCCTCTATATCGTCCACGAGCTGAAAAATATCATCGACGTATATCATTACACAGACACGAACGGTGAGCCCGATTTCGAGAAAATCCAGACCATCTCGACACTGAATGACTACCATGCAAGCAATTCGGCCGCCAGCGCGCTCACCCTTTCGGAGGATTTTAACTATCTTCTGAGTTCGAATGCGGGAGACAACAGTGTCATCATATACCGGATTGATCACAAGACCGGCCTTCTCTCCAAAATACTGTGCCTTCCGATCAGCGGCGATTATCCGAAGGACGTGGCGCTGTTCCCTGACAACCGGCATCTCGTATCGCTGAACCATGAGTCGAATACCATGACATTCTTCACGGTTGACCTGGACAAGGGACTCATCGTCATGAACGGAAAAGAGATGAAGGTTGATCAGCCGAACTGCATCATTTTCCACAAACTGACGAAAGAGCAGCTCTGAAAAACAGGCTCAGGAGTATTCCATGGCTGGATCATCATTCGGTACTATTCTCAAAGTCACAACGTTCGGCGAATCACACGGACCGGCAGTCGGAGCCGTGCTCGACGGATTTCCCGCCGGAATGGAACTTTCAAGCTCAGACATCCAGGTATATCTTGACCGGCGCCGTCCGGGAAAGACGAAGATCACGACTCCAAGAAACGAAGCGGACAGCGTCGAAATCCTCTCGGGCGTCTTCGACGGAAAAACGACCGGGACACCGATCGGACTTCTCATCCGCAATACATCGCAGCATTCCGGGGATTATGACAATCTCCGGGACTGCTATCGTCCGGGACACGCAGACTTCGGTTACGATGCCAAATACGGCTTCCGTGACTACCGCGGCGGCGGCCGTTCCTCCGGAAGAGAAACGACAGGGAGGGTTGCGGCCGGGGCGATCGCCGCAAAATTCTTAAAGGAACTCGGGGTCCGGATCATCGGCTATACATCGGCCATCGGTCCCGTAAAGGTGAGCAGCCTCCCGGGAGACGAGGGTTTTGACGAAGAGGCAGTTCTGACTACTGCCACAGCCATGCCGGACTCGGCGAAGGATGCCGAGGCAAGAGCATATCTTGAAACCTGCATGAAGGAAAAGGATTCGTCCGGCGGAGAGATCACGGTCGTCATCCGGGGTGTCCCTGCCGGTATCGGCGATCCGGTATTCGATAAGCTGGATGCAAGGCTCAGTGCCGCTCTTATGTCCATCGGCGCAGTGAAGGCTGTTGAAATCGGAGACGGAAAGTCAGTCTCCGGGACGGTCGGATCGAAGAATAATGATCCATTCCGCATTACACCGGACGGGAAAGTTATTACCTCTTCCAATCATGCGGGAGGAATTCTGGGCGGAATTTCCACGGGGATGGATATCATCCTGCGCGCATCCGTCAAGCCGACGCCTTCCATTTTCCGTGAGCAGGAGACCGTGACACGGGAAGGCACAGATACTTCGCTGACTATAAAAGGGCGTCACGACCCGGTGATTGTGCCGCGCGCCGCCGTTGTCGCAGAGACGATGTGTGCCCTTACAATTCTTGATTCCATGCTGCTGAATATGAGCGCAAAAACGGAGAATATACTGAAATTCTATGGCAGAATATAAGCTTCTGAAAACGGAGGGGCAGGCAAAGCGTGCCCGCTTCACTACTGTACACGGCGTCATCGAGACGCCGGTTTTCATGAATGTCGCAACGGCAGGCGCCATCAAGGGAGGGCTCTCCGCGGAGGACCTGCGCCGCATCAATACGCAGGTCATGCTCTGCAACACCTATCATCTGCATGTGCGCCCCGGCGACGATGTGGTGGCCGCCATGGGCGGACTGCACCGGTTCACGCTCTGGGACCGGCCGATTCTCACAGACTCCGGCGGATTTCAGGTTTTCTCGCTGGCAAGTCTGAGGTCCATCAAAGAAGAGGGCGTCTCGTTCCATTCACACATCGACGGCGCAAAACTTTTCATCGGTCCGGAGGAGAGCATGCAGATTCAGTCGCATCTGGCCTCCACGATTGCGATGGCCTTTGACGAATGTCCTTCGGCGCTTGCGGAACGGGACTATGTCGAGAAATCGGTCGCGCGCACGACACGGTGGCTCGTCCGCTGCAAGAAGGAAATGGACCGCCTGAATTCACTCGAGGAAACGATCAACAAAGACCAGCTCCTGTTCGGCATCAATCAGGGTGCCATCTTTCATGATATCCGGATTGACCAGGCAAAACAGATTGCAGAGATGAATCTCGACGGATATGCACTCGGCGGACTTGCCGTCGGCGAAACCGCAGAGCAGATGTATTCCGTGATCGAGGATACAACCCCGTATCTTCCGAAGGATAAACCGACTTATCTCATGGGTGTCGGAACTCCCCAGAATATCATCGAATCCGTGTGGCGCGGCGTCGATTTCTTCGACTGTGTTTATCCGAGCCGCAACGGAAGACACGGAAATCTTTATACAGATCACGGAACTCTCCGCATCCGCAACGAGCGCTATAAGCTCGACCCCAGGCCGATCGACGAACACTGCGGCTGCCCGGTCTGCCGCGCCGGCTATTCCAGAGCCTATATCCGTCATCTGCTGAAGGCGGACGAGGCACTCGGTCTTCGGTTTGCGGTTATGCACAATCTCTGGTTCTACAATCATCTGATGCAGGAAATCCGGGATACGCTGGACGCGGGTGAATTTGAAAGCTATCGGAAAAGAAAGCTCGAAGATCTGAGCGGCGAACCGGACTGATGCCCGGCCGTTTTATACAAAAAGCTTGTAATGTATCATATTTTTGTTGTATCATGTTTCCACATCTGACAGACATGTCAAAGGAGATAAATCTATGAATACTATGGGACTTCTTCTATCCGGGTCAGCTTCCTCGGGAACCGGGATCGGCGTTACAATCATTTACCTTGTTCTCATCATCCTTTTCTTCTATTTCTTCCTGATTCGTCCGAGCAGAAAAGAAGAGAAGAATAAAAAGGCCCTGCTATCAAGACTTGAAATCGGCGACAGTGTTCTGACCTCGTCCGGTTTTTATGGGGTTGTGATTGATATTGCCGATGATACCGTCATCGTAGAATTTGGAAACAATAAGAACTGCCGCATCCCGATGCAGAAGGAAGCCATTGTCCAGATTGAGAAACCGGAGGATTCTGCCGAAAAACCGGCAGAAGAGACGAAGAACGCTGCGCCTTCGGACGACGACAAGAAGGACAAGAAAAAGGGATTCCTTAAGAAATAATCATCATCAAATCTGTTCATAAAGAGGGGGGAGGCTTTAAAAGGCCTCCTCTTTTCAAAAGAAAGGCATTTTATGAAACTCACGGTTGCATGTATTGCCGGAGACGGAATCGGCCCCGAAATTGTCGCCGAAGCCCGTCTCGTACTCGACACTGTTCTTGAAAAATACGGCCACACCATTGAATACAAAGATATTCTGATGGGCGGCTGCTCGATAGACCGCTACGGCGTTCCGCTCACGGATGAGACAATTGAAACGGCAAAGTCCGCGGATGCGGTTCTCATGGGTTCCATCGGCGGAAACACAACCACCTCTCCGTGGTACAAGCTTCCTCCGAATCTCCGTCCGGAAGCCGGACTTCTCGGCATCCGCAAGGCTCTCGGTCTCTATGCGAATCTCCGTCCGGCCTATCTTTTTGATGAGCTTTCCGACAGCTGCCCGCTTGCCGCAAAGAACGGACAGAAGAGAAAATTCGATCTCATCATCGTGCGCGAGCTGACAGGCGGCCTGTATTTCGGAGAGCGGCACACGGAAGAGAAGGACGGTGTTCTCACCGCCGTTGACACGGCTGTCTATAACGAAAACGAAATCCGCCGCATTGCAAAAACTGCCTTCGACATCGCAATGAAGAGAAGAAAGAAGGTCTCCTCCGTCGACAAGGCCAATGTTCTGGACACCTCGAGACTCTGGAGAAAAGTCGTTGCAGAGGTCGCCCGGGATTATCCGGAAGTAGAGCTCGAGAATGTACTCGTCGACAACTGCGCAATGCAGCTCGTAAAGGACCCGGAGCAGTTTGACGTCGTTCTCTGCGGAAACATGTTCGGCGACATCCTCTCCGATGAAGCTTCCATGATCACAGGTTCGATCGGCATGCTTGCAAGTGCTTCTCTCAACGCGACCAATTTCGGCCTGTATGAACCGAGCCACGGCTCCGCACCGGACATCGCCGGAAAGAACATTGCAAATCCGATCGCAACCATTCTCTCGGCGGCCATGATGCTCCGTTATTCCTTTGATCTTCAGAGGGAAGCAGATGCAGTGGAAAATGCAGTGAGGAAGACCCTCTCCCAGGGCTTCCGCACGCAGGATCTGATGCCAAAAGATGCCGATGAGGCTTTGAAATGCACACTTCTCACATGCACCGGCATGGGTGAGAAGATTGCCGAAAACATCGAATAATCGTTAATTTCCAGTTTTTCATCTTACATAGTTCGGACCAGAAGGGTCCGAGGAGGTAATGCACAATGATCAGTGACAGAGTAAAAGTCGGTGTACAGCAGGCACCGCACAGAAGTCTTTTCAATGCACTTGGCTTTACGGAAGAGGAAATGAAGAAGCCGCTCATCGGCATCGTGAGCTCCTACAGTGAAATCATCCCGGGCCATATGAATCTCGATAAAATCACGGAGGCAGTAAAGCTCGGAGTAGCCGAGGCCGGCGGAATGCCAGTCGTGGTTCCTGCGATTGCTGTCTGCGACGGTATCGCAATGGGACACATCGGAATGAAATATTCCCTTGTCACGAGAGATCTGATTGCCGACTCTACCGAATGCCTTGCGAAGGCACACGGTTTTGACGGTCTTGTAATGATCCCCAACTGCGACAAGAACGTTCCCGGACTCCTGATGGCTGCGGCCAGAATTAATATTCCGACAATCTTTGTCTCCGGCGGCCCGATGCTGGCCGGCCATGTGAACGGAAAGAAGAGAAGTCTTTCATCCATGTTCGAGGCGGTCGGCGCATATGACGCAGGCAAGATCAATGCGGAAGAACTTCGCAATTTCGAGGAGAATGTCTGCCCGACATGCGGTTCCTGCTCCGGCATGTACACCGCAAACTCGATGAACTGCCTCACGGAAGCCATCGGCATGGGCCTTCGCGGCAACGGAACGATTCCGGCCGTATATTCCTCCAGAATCCGTCTTGCCAAGCATGCCGGAAACCAGATCATGTACCTTGTAAAGAACCAGATTCTTCCGAGAGATATCATGACCCGTGAAGCGTTTATGAATGCTCTGACGGTCGACATGGCTCTCGGCTGCTCGACAAATACAATGCTTCATCTGCCGGCAATTGCACATGAGGCAGGCATCGAGATCAATATGGAAATCGCAAACGAGGTTTCCGCGAAGACACCGAACCTGTGCCATCTCGCACCGGCAGGCCCGACATACATGGAAGATCTGAATGAGGCAGGCGGCGTCTATGCAGTCATGAAGGAACTTGCGAAGAAGAACCTTCTCACACTGGATATTCCGACGGTCACCGGAAAGACCATGGCCGAGAACATCGAGGATGCTGTTAATCTGAATCCGGAAGTTATCCGTCCGATCGACAATCCATATATGCCGAACGGCGGCATCGCGGTTCTTAAGGGCAACCTTGCACCGGACACCGGCATTGTGAAGCGCAGCGCCGTTGTTCCTGAGATGATGGTCCATGAGGGACCGGCAAGGGTCTTCGACTGTGAGGAAGATGCGATCAAAGCGATCACCACCGGCAAAATTGTTCCGGGCGATGTTGTCGTCATCCGATACGAAGGACCGAAGGGCGGCCCGGGCATGCGGGAGATGCTCAATCCTACCTCGGCAATTGCCGGCATGGGACTGGGAAGCTCTGTTGCACTGATCACCGACGGCCGGTTCTCAGGTGCATCCAGAGGCGCGTCCATCGGACATGTCAGTCCGGAAGCTGCTGTCGGCGGTCCTATAGCACTCGTCCATGAGGGCGACATTATTTCCATCGACATCCCGAACAACAAGCTCGAGCTCAAGGTTTCCGATGAAGAACTCGCAAAGAGAAGAGCGGAGTGGAAACCGCGTGAGCCGAAGGTAACCGACGGCTATCTGAAGAGATACTGCGCACTGGTAACCAGCGGAAACCGCGGTGCTATTCTCGAGCTCCCGAAGGAATGGAAGTAATAAAAGGAATGCTGAAGAAATCCTGTGACTGCAGGATGAAGGTGGCTTATGGAACTAACTGGTGCACAGATTGTAATCCAATGCCTTCTGGAGCAGGGTGTGGACACCGTGTTCGGTTATCCGGGAGGAACGATTCTCAACGTTTACGACGAGTTATATAAAAACAGTGATAAAATACGTCACATTCTGACAAGCCACGAGCAGGGTGCCGCACATGCTGCGGACGGCTACGCGAGGGCTACCGGAAAGGTCGGTGTCTGCATGGCAACGAGCGGCCCGGGAGCCACCAACCTTGTCACCGGCATCGCAACGGCCTACATGGATTCGGTCCCGCTTGTCGCGATCACCTGCAACGTGAATCTGCCGCTTCTCGGCAAGGATACCTTCCAGGAGGTCGATATTGTCGGCATCACTATGCCGATTACCAAGCACGGCTACATCGTGAAGGATGTGACTGCGCTTGCAGACACGATCCGTACCGCGTTCGGCATCGCGCGCAGCGGCCGGCCGGGACCTGTCATCATCGATATCACAAAGGATGTGACTGCGGCGAAGTGTGAATATACACCAGAGAAGCGACGTCCCATCCGCTCATCAAACCGTTATTCTGCATCGGATATCCACGATGCGGTCGAACTGATAGAGTCCTCGAAGCGGCCGTTTCTCTATGTCGGCGGCGGAACTGTCATAGCAAATGCTTCCGATGAAGTGCGGGAGCTTCTCTCGAAAGTTGACGCACCGGTCGGAGAGACGCTGATGGCGCAGGGTGTTGTCGATCAGCACGATTCTCACTACACCGGCATGATCGGCATGCACGGCACAAAGACCTCAAATTATGGTGTCTCGCACTGTGACCTTCTCATCACCCTCGGCGCCCGCTTCTCGGACCGCGTCACCGGAAATGCAAAGAAATTCGCGGCACAGGCAAAGATACTCCAGATCGATGTCGATGCCGCGGAAATCAACAAAAATGTCAAGATCGACAAGGCTGTCATCGGAAATGTGAAGGATGTGCTCTCCCAGATCAATGAGGAGCTGACCCCGCGGACACATAAAGAGTGGATGGACGAAATCCATGCTTACGAGGCAGAACACCCGATGTTCTATGATCACAGCCGCCTCACCTGCCCGCGCATTATGGAAGTCCTCGATGAAATGACAAAGGGAGAAGCCATCATCACTACCGATGTCGGTCAGCATCAGATGTGGGCAGCCCAATATTATAAATATTCAAAGCCCCGGACCTTCATTACCTCCGGAGGCCTCGGCACCATGGGCTATGGTCTGGGCGCCGCAATCGGCGCAAAGGTCGGCTGCCCCGACAAAATCGTGGCCAATATCGGCGGAGACGGCTGCTTCCGCATGAATCTCATTGAACTTGCGACGGCAAGCCGCTACAATATTCCTGTTATCGAAATCGTAATCGATAACCGCGTACTCGGTATGGTCCGCCAGTGGCAGACGCTCTTCTACGGAAAGCGCTATTCCCAGACCGTTCTCGAGGACAAGGTTGATTTCGTCAAAACTTCCGAAGGGCTGGGATGCAGAGCGTTCCGTGTCACGAATGAAGACGAACTCAGGAAGGCTCTTGCCGAGGGTCTGAAACAGGAGGGACCGGTCGTCCTTGACTGTATGATTGATCCGGACGATAAAGTTTTCCCTATGGTGTCTCCGGGTGCCTCGATCGAAGAAGCATTTGACGCAAGCGACCTTAAAGAAGAATGAGCTGTATCCGAAGCGATGCAGACGAGGGAAAAATTTATGAAAAAAGTCTGTCCGGCAATTCTTGCTGCCATATTGGTTTGTGTCTGTGCGGCGCTGTTGGTTCCATTCAGGGCTTCTGCGGCGTCCGAATCCGGCATCCCGGACAATGCGGAGGAAGCAAAAACTCTTGCCAATCCTTTCACCGGATGGCCGGAGGCGGCTCCCGACAAAATTGCAAAGGTCCATATCACATATGACCTCCGGAACGGAAAGACGCAGGTCCTCGACGGAAACGGGGCAGAGCAGCTTCTTGCCCGCAACAGTGACGGTTCCCTCTACGTCGATCCGGCAACCGGAAAATATGTGCTGAACCCGTACAACATGACTGCATACGTCCAGCAGCTGGCGCAGCAGGTTCCTTCCGAAACTCCTTCACAGTCCGATTTTGTGACTACCAGCGGCAAAACGGTTCATTTCGATAACGTGACCGCAGTCGGAACGACCGTTGCTGTCCAGGATGAAATGAATTATCTTGCTGCCGTTCTGATCAATGGAGCGACGGATCAGCACACGATATCCGTTAAGGATCTCACGAATCTCGGCACCAGCTATATAGAAATCGACATGGAAAATCAGACGCTGTACTGCTATCTGAATGGAAGCCTCATGATTTCCACTCCGATTGTCACCGGCAATGTGGCAGCCGGCCACAACTCTCCGCAGGGTGTGTTTACCATTCTTGCCAGGCAGCGCAACGTCACTCTGGTCGGAAAGGATTATAAATCCTTTGTAAAATACTGGTGCCCGATTGTCGGAAATTCTATTGGTATTCATGATGCATCGTGGAGAAAAAAGTTCGGAGGTACACAATACCTCAAGAACGGTTCACACGGCTGCATCAATGTTCCGCCGGAAGTAATGCCGAATCTGTATGAATTCATTTATAAGGGCATGCCGGTCGTTGCGTTTTATTGATTCAGGTTACTATATTTTGCATCGCGCAGAACGGGAATCATAAAGAAAGGCTGCGCATGGATATGCGGTCCATTTCTGCTGATGCCTGAATCGCAGATCCAGGCTTCCATTCTGCGCCGCGCATAACGAGGAGGTATCTATGAGTCGCGTTTATAACTTTTCTGCAGGTCCGGCCATGCTGCCGGAAGAGGTCCTGAAAACTGCCGCAGCTGAAATGCTGGATTATCATGGATCCGGTCAGTCCGTGATGGAAATGAGTCATCGAAGTTCTCTGTTTCAGGGCATCATCGATCAGGCAGAAGCCGATATCCGCGAACTGATGGGTATCCCGGATAATTATGAAGTACTGTTCCTGCAGGGCGGCGCTTCTCAGCAGTTTGCCATGATTCCCATGAATATCATGAAGAATGGGAAAGCAGCCTACATCATCACCGGCAACTGGGCAAGAAAAGCATATCAGGAAGCACAGAAATACGGCGAGGCAATTGCCGCAGCCTCCTCCGAAGACAAGAATTTCACCTATATTCCCGACTGCAGTGATCTTCCGATTCCGGAAGATGCTGACTATGTCTACATCTGCCAGAACAATACTATTTACGGAACGGTTTATCACAAGCTCCCCAATACCAAGGGACACACTCTTGTAGCCGATGTCTCTTCCTGCTTCCTTTCGGAACCGGTCAATGTAAATGACTACGGAATCATTTACGGCGGAGTCCAGAAAAATGTAGGTCCTGCCGGAATGGTCATCTCGATCATCCGCAAGGATCTCATTCCTGAGGAACCGGCAGTCGCGAATACACCCACGATGCTTCGTTTCAAGACGCATGCGGATGCTCATTCTCTTTACAATACACCGCCGTGCTATACGATCTATATCTGCGGTCTCGTCTTCAAGTGGCTCAAGGAGATGGGCGGCCTTTCCGTCATGAAAGAGCGCAACGAAAAGAAGGCAAAGCTGCTGTATGATTTCCTCGATCAGTCCAAACTCTTCCATGGCACCGTCGTTCCGGCAGACCGTTCGCTTATGAACGTTCCATTTGTCACCGGAGACAAGGAGATGGACGCTAAGTTCGTCAAAGAAGCCGCAGACAACGGTCTTGTAAATCTGAAAGGCCACAGAACCGTCGGCGGTATGAGAGCCTCCATCTACAATGCAATGCCTTACGAGGGTGTTGAAAAACTCGTTGAATTCATGGATGACTTCGAGAAGAACAATCGCTGACCATTTCTTACCGGACCATCATGAGGAGGAAAAAAATCGTGTTCAAGTATGCCTGCCTTAACAACATAGCCCAGACCGGCCTTGCACGTTTTACCGCTGATTTTGAGCAAACTGAAACAATTGATGAGGCAAACGGACTTCTCGTCCGCAGTGCCAAGCTTCATGACATGGAGTTCTCCGACAATCTGTATGCCATTGCCCGTGCAGGAGCCGGTGTCAACAATATTCCGCTCGACCGCTGCGCGGAAAAGGGGATTGTTGTCTTCAATACTCCCGGTGCCAATGCAAATGCAGTCAAGGAACTGGTCATCTGCGGCATGCTCCTCGCATCGCGCGATGTCGTCGAGGGTGTTGACTGGGTCCGCTCCAATTGGAACAATCCGGACATTGCCGCCTATGTTGAGAAGGAGAAGAAGCAGTTCGCCGGAACCGAAATCGAGGGCAAGAAACTCGGAATCATTGGCCTCGGAGCCATCGGTGTCCGGGTTGCGAATGCTGCCGTCTATCTCGGAATGGATGTCTACGGCTATGATCCGTATGTCGGCATCGATAATGCCTGGCATCTTTCCCGCAAGGTCACACATGTGACGGATATCAATGAAATCTACAAGAACTGCGACATCATCACCATCCACGTTCCTGCAATGGATTCCACTAAGGGATATATCAGCAAAGAAGCCATTGACATGATGAAGGACGGCGTCATCGTTCTCAATATGGCGCGCGATGTACTCGTCGATGAGAAGGCCATGATCGCGGCAATTGATGCCGGCAAGGTCCGCCGCTATGTATCCGATTTCCCGAATCCTACAGTAGCCGGCCACCGCGGATGCATCACAACTCCGCATCTTGGCGCGTCCACGGAGGAATCCGAGACAAACTGCGCG
>Ga0256871_1000833_pt1 | contig 14012 bp, 14 predicted proteins | sample RumenRJG_07RNA_FD_185439 | JGI IMG/M metagenome (GOLD analysis project Ga0256871, IMG submission 185439) | Metatranscriptome of bovine rumen microbial communities from Lethbridge, Alberta, Canada - Rumen RJG_07 (Metagenome Metatranscriptome) | ecosystem: Host-associated > Mammals > Digestive...
AAACATACGTAAAATTTGACATAAAACCTTAAAATTGTTAAATTCGCATTTACTAACGAATTCGTAAATGAAACGACATATAGAATTATTGTTTTTTGTTGCTGTCATAGCCGTGTTGGCTGTAATCTGTTTTTTAATGCCCAAGGATGGCATTTCGGTGGCTGGCACGACGCTTCGATTTCCTTCCATCTCTGAGGTTCTCACTCCATCGGACAAGTCGAGAATATCAATTGACGGGCTTTTGGCCGACCGTGAAAACAGCATGAAGATCCAACAGTTGCCCGACTCTGTGATTGAGGCCCGTCGCAAACTTATGCAAGCGGCAGACTCTATGCGTGTGCGCGACTCACTTCTCCTTGCTGACACCATCAATTTCTATAAGACTTTCTTTGCAGAGAATCCGTCAAGATTCTATCTTCCTGATTCTTCGGATGTTTCGTATATAACAGATCTGATTGCGACTCTTCGTAGGGAGGCTCGCAAAGGCATTGTGCATATCGCCCATTACGGAGACTCACAGATTGAGGGTGATCGCATCACAAGTTCTCTACGCTATGGTCTGCAAGACAAATTCGGAGGAGAAGGTCTTGGAATCATCCCTACCCTACAGATGATCCCGTCGATCACGGTTCAAGAAACGATTTCAGATAGCATAAGCCGTTATTTGGTCGACGGTACACTTGTCCAAAAAGCAGACCACAAACGTTATGGAGCGCTGGCCCAACTTTCCGAGCTAAATGGCAAAACCACCATTACAATCAAGAGTTTGGCTGTCAAACACAAGTCGTTTGACAAAGTACGTTTGTTCTACTCTACCCGCAAAAAAGGACTAAAAGCCACATTGACAGCCGGCGACCTCACTTATGAGGCAGAAGATGAAGCAGGCAAAAAAATACGGAATGATGGAATGGGATCTGCCTAGCAAAATATCTACTTTCAAAATCAGACTTGAAGGAGATGCCGAACTTTACGGATTCTGTCTGACTGGAGACAAAGGTGTGGCAGTGACAAATATCGGATTACGAGGAAGTTCGGGAACATTCTTCACCAGAATCGACGCAAAATCATTCAAGTACATGCACAACGCGCTCAACACCCGTTTGGTGATCATGGAATTCGGAGGAAATGCAACTCCATATTTGAGCACAGACAAAAAAATCGAAGGCTACTACAATTCGATGGACGCCCAAATCAAGTTTGTGAAACAACAACTGCCTAAGGCAAAAATCATTCTTATCGGACCAGCCGACATGGCCGAGACAGTGGACGGAAAGCTCCAGACCTACCGTAATCTTGAGAAGACGGTGGATTTGATGCGACGTGTGGCGAAAGACAATGGAGTGGCATTCTGGAACATGTATGGAGTGATGGGAGGAAAGAACTCTATCATCAGCTGGGTATCCAACAAACCAGCTCTTGCGGCAAGCGACTATATCCATTTCTCCCGCAAAGGTGCGGAAAGAATCGCCCACCTATTTCTGGAAAGTCTGAATGTATACGACGACTATTCAATGTTCCAGTCATCTCTAGACAGAAGAAAGAGAGAACTATCGAAAAACAGGAAAAAGAAGCTAAAGGAGATATCTGCAAAAATACCTGTCGACAAGACGTTTGCTGATTCAATCTCCAAAAGATAAGCATAATGTGAACTTAATAAGATGAAGGCTATCAAAACAATATTTGTGCTGTTGACTTTGCTTAACGCAACACTCGTGTCTGCCCAGGGATTTTTCAAACATATTCCTAGAGACTATGATTTTATCCAATACGATAAAAACAAGTTGGAATTTCCAGGCGACACTGGCACAATGTGTCATTTTTATGAAAAACTAGACAGCATCGTGCTTTGCAGAGAAGGAAAAGTGAACATTCTCCACATCGGAGGCAGCCACGTGCAGGCGGACGTGTTCTCCAACCGTATCCGACGCAATCTTGACTCTCTGAATCTTGACTTCAAGAGTTCCCGCGGACTGGTGTTCCCTTTCAAAATAGCAGGAACCAACAATCCGCCAAACTATAATGTGACATACACTGGCAAATGGACATCAAGCCGAATCTTGAAACGTCACGACAACATCGAGCTCGGACTGATGGGAATCGCTGTGCAGACAAATTCGCCAGATGCGACAATGAAAATCAACCTCAATAGGGATGCCACTTTGCGTTGGGAGTGTACGGACTTGAAACTGATTGGCTATTCCGACAGTGCATATTCATACCCAGTGATCATCAACCCTGTTGACAGTTCAAAAATATACAGCATTTACAATGTGTTGGACGACGTGTACGAGTTTTCTTTCGACACTCCAGTCGACTCATTCACAATTGCTTTCGAGCAGACAGACTCAGTGTTCCATCCATTCACACTGTCTGGAATCCTAGCAGAGAACAACAGCAACGGAATCACATACAATTCCGTCGGCATCAACGGAGCAAGCGTCATGAGCTGGCTGAAATGCGAGAAATTTCAGAAAGAGTTGCCGCTCGTACTTCCAGATTTGGTGATTTTCGGAATCGGAATCAACGACGCTGTGCCTAAAAACTTCAGCGGAGCCAAGTTTTTGGACAACTACAGCAAACTGATAGAAAAGATTCAGGAGATTTCGCCAAACTGTGCATTTATCTTCATCACAAACAACGACTCCTACCGTCGCTCAAAAGGACAATACAGTGTCAACACGAACGGACAGATCGTCGAGGAAGTTTTCTTTGAATTAGCGAAAAAATACAACGGTGCCGTATGGGATCAGTTTGCCATCATGGGTGGATTAAAGTCGATGAAACAATGGGAGAACGCAGGTTTAGCCCGAAAAGACAAGATTCACTTCACACCAAATGGCTACATCCTATTAGGTGATTTATTCTATAATGCATTGATTCAGAGTTATCTAAATTACAAATAACATGTTCGATACGATATTAGAGTTTCTTAAAGATATATTTGCATTCGACGAAGGAAGCCCCCTTTTGTTCACACAATTCTATTTTTGGGCTTTCTTCACGATTGTCTTCGCTGTGTTTGCCGCAATTGGGCGTGACAAGCTGTTGCTAAGAAATACATTTCTGTTTTTCGTCAGCGTCTTCTTTTATTATAAGACGAGCGGAATCTTCACATTGATTCTGCTTTTTGCCACCGTATACAATTTCTTCAGTGGAAAGATCATATACAATTGCAAAAGTGAAGGATGGAAAAAATACCATCTCATTTGGGGATTGATAGTCAATCTCGCCACATTGTGCTACTTCAAGTACGCATATTTCTTGGTAGACATGACCAACAGTCTGCTCGGCACTTCATTCAGAGTGTTCGACGCGTTTGCATTTTTGGGAAACAAAGCTGCAGGAGCAAATCTTTTCGACACAGAAAATATCTTCTTGCCTGTGGGAATCTCTTTCTTCACATTCCAGAGCATCAGCTATATAATGGATATCTACAGAAAGAGAATAGAACCAGTGACCAACATACTCGATTTCGGATTCTATCTGACATTCTTTCCACAGCTTGTGGCAGGCCCGATTGTGCGTGCCAGCACGTTCATTCCGCAACTGTACAAGCCATTCTTCCTCGGCAGACGTCAGTTTGGAATCGCAGTATTCTGGATATTGAATGGTTTTGCGAAAAAGATCATATTGAGCGACTATATAGCAGTCAATTTCGTCGACCGTGTGTTTGAAAACCCTACGATGTACAGTGGTCCGGAGAATCTCTTCGCACTGTTCGCATACTCATTGCAAGTGTACGCCGATTTCAGCGGATACACAGATATAGCCATCGGAGTGGCCATGCTGATGGGATTCTATCTGCCACAAAACTTCAACTCTCCATACAAGGCTCCGAATGCAGGAAACTTCTGGAAACGCTGGCATATTTCACTATCAAAATGGCTTCAGGACTATCTGTATATCCCGCTGGGAGGAAACAGAGAAGCTTCGTTCGGAACATACGCAGTGATATTCTCAATCGCAGCGATCGGAGTGATATTGAGCGGAAGCATTTGGATTGCCGTGATTTTAGTGTCTATCACAGCCTACTTCACAATAAGAGCATATCTTTCGCCTGACAATAAAAAAGAGATCACATCAAATTTGAACCGTCTGAACACAATGCTTCTTGGAGGTATCTGGCACGGAGCAAGCTGGAACTTCATGATATGGGGAGGATTGAACGGACTTGGAATGCTCGTGTACAACTTCTGGAAAAAGAGAAATATCTACAAGAAAACACTGGCGGTCATGATCGTGACACTTGTGTTCGGAATACTTGTATTCCTATACGACCTTCCTCTGTACAGAATGGGATTTGTATGGCTGGGCACAATCTTCGTCGGCACATTCATCCGTATGGTCTACAATCTGTGTGGCGGCAAATGGAAATTCAAGGCATTGGATTACACATGGGCAGTGTTGCAGACCTTCGTCTTCATCACATTCACACGTCTTTTCTTCCGCTCCGGATCCAATCTTGATCCAGCAGAAGCCAACCAGGTGGCATGGGACACTGCTAAAAACATGGTGAACCAGATCGGAGGCAAATGGGATTTCTCACTTATCCCTACCATGGCCGACGCATACAAGAACATCATTATCCTGTTTGTGTTGGGAATGATTATCCACTGGTTGCCAGAAAACTTCAAGCGTCGATACAGACTATGGTTCGCATTGCAGCCAATTGGAGTAATGGTAATAACAACTTGTATAATTGTGTTTGTGGTTTACCAGTTTATGACTGCCGACCTACAGAAGTTTATCTATTTCCAGTTCTGATGGTTGTTGGACTATAAACTATAAACGATAGACTATAAACGTGAGAAGAGAGTGTAGAGAAGCGAGAATCTCTATAGAAAAAGAATAAAAGATACAGCTATGAAAATGAAAGTGGGAATCGGCTACGATGTACATCAGTTTGCCGACAACAGAGAATTATGGATTGGAGGAATCAAGATTCCCCACACACGAGGACTACTTGGACATTCAGATGCCGACGTGCTTCTACATGCCATCTGCGACGCGATGCTTGGAGCCGCGCATCTTAAAGACATCGGCACACATTTTCCAGACAACGATGCCGCGTTCAAGAATATCGACAGCAAAATTTTATTGAAGAAGACAGCGGAATTAGTGGCATCAAAAGGATATAAGATCGAGAACATCGACTCAATCATCTGTGCCCAGGAGCCGAAGATGAAACCGTACATCGACGAAATGCAGCGAACAATCGCGTCGATTCTAGGAATAGACGAGGAAGACGCGAGTGTGAAAGCCACAACGACAGAGAAGCTCGGCTTTGTCGGCAGAAAAGAAGGAATCGCCGCACACGCAGTTGTGTTGTTGTCGAAAGAATAAAAGGTTGTCCTATCCAAATAGTACAAATAGGCGAAATTAAGAGCACAAAAAGAGTCATAAAGTAGATTTTACAACACTTATAGTGTAAATATTCGTTAAAAATCGTGGTCAAGCTATGTTTTTTTTATAAATTGCAGCCGATTTTGTGGATATTAGGTAAACAAAATCAAAAAATGGACTAAAAAAGGAAAAAATAAATAATAAAAAATAACAAAAATTTCAGAAGACAAATGAAAAAATTATTTGCAGTTATCGCAATGACTGGAGCAATGATTTTCGGTACAGCTTCAGTTTGTTTCGCTCAGGATGAGGCTACAGAAGAGTCTACAGAGCAGGTTGTAGATGAGGCACCAGCAGCTGAGCCAGTTCAGGCAGCTCCAGCGCCAGTTCAGGCAGCTCCAGCACAGGAGGCAGCTCCAGCAGCTCAGGAAGAGCAGGCATTCCACAAGGTGATCAAGCAGAAGTTCATCGAAGGTGGTGCATTCTTCATGTTCATCGTATGTATCGCTCTTATCCTAGGTTTGGCTTTGAGTATCGAGCGTATCATCTATTTGTCATTGTCATCAGTTGATTCAAAGAAGCTTCTTGAGTCAGTTGAGGGAGCTCTAGACAACGGAGATGTAGAGGGAGCAAAGACAATTTGCCGTAACACAAGAGGTCCTATCGCATCAATCTTCTATCAGGGATTGTGCCGTATCGACAAGGGTGCTGATGTAGTAGAGAAGTCAGTAGTATCTTACGGTGGTGTACAGATGGGTCTATTGGAGAAGAACGTTACATGGATTTCACTTTGTGTAGCATTGGCTCCATCACTAGGATTCTTGGGAACAATCATCGGTATGATCGAGGCATTCGATAGAATTCAGGCTGCAGGTGATATCTCAGCAACAGTCGTTGCAGGTGGTATCAAGGTTGCCCTTTTGACAACATTGGTCGGTTTGATCGTTGCCATGGTTCTTCAGGTATTCATGAACTTTATCTTGACTCGTATCGAGGCTCTTACTTCAGAGATGGAGGACGCTTCAATCAGCTTGATCGACGCAGTTGTTGCATACGAGGAGAAGTTCAAGGGCTTCAATTCATCATCTGCTTCTTCTTCAGTAGCAATTTCAAACGAGTCTTCAATCGAGAACGCATAATCATCTAAGACAATAAAACTATGAATTCAGAAAAGATTTCATCGATTGTCTTGGCTGTTCTTGTAGCTATTGCAGCTATCGTCTGCGTATTGTTCTGCGTAGGAGGTAGCGAAGAGGAGATCTACAGTGGCGAGGCATTCGACGCTCCAAACTATACAGGAGCTGTATTGAACGTCGTGTACGTGTTCCTATGCTTGGCAATAGTAGCAACAATTGTATCTGCAGTTCTTTCGTTCATCATCAAGCTAAAGAACGACAAGAGATCTGCATACACATCTTTAGCGATGCTTGTTGCACTTACATTGCTATGCGGAATCACATACGCAATCGGTGATGGCACACCACTTAACATGCCAAACTATGATGGTACTGAGAACGTAGCAAGCAGATTGAAACTTGCTGACATGTGTTTGTATTCTATCTACACATTGTTCGTACTAGCAGCAATCGCAGCTGTGTTCAACGTAACATTTGCTAAGTCTATCAACAAAATTAAGTAAGTTTGTACGATGGGAAAAAAGAAAAGATCAGTAGGTGAGCTTAATGCCAGTTCAATGGCGGATATTGCGTTCTTGCTGCTTGTTTTCTTTCTTGTGACAACTTCAATGTCAACAGACAAAGGTTTGGCACGTCGTCTTCCTCCACCAGTACCTAAAGACCAAAAAGATGAGATTATTGATATGAACAAGCGTAATGTGCTTCAGATTCTTGTCAATAGCAACAACGACTTGATGGTCAACGGTGAGGTGCTTGAGGTTAGCAAACTGAAAGAAAAAGCTAAGGAATTCATTTTGAATCCATCGAACTCAGAAGAGCTTCCTGAAAAGGAGGTCGGCTCTTTCGGAAGTTTCGGCAACGTGATGTACACTAAAAAGCACGTGATTTCTTTGCAGAACGACCGTGGCACTCAATATCAGGCATACCTTGATGTTCAGAATGCCCTAGTGGCTGCTTACGACGAAATCCGTGACGACTTCTCTATGCAGAAGAGAGGTAAGAAGTTCGCCGATCTATCAGAAGAAGAGCAGAAAGAGGTACAGAAGATTTTCCCTCAGAAGATCTCTGAGGCAGAACCAAAAAATTATGGAGGTAACTAATTATGGCAAAATTTAGAAAAGACGGAGGTCGTGCACTGCCAGGACTTAGTACATCTTCATTGCCAGATATCGTATTCATGTTGTTGTTCTTCTTCATGACTGCAACTTCAATGAAGGAGGTCACATACAAGGTGAACATCAACCTTCCAAACGCAACTCAGCTTACTAAGCTTGAGAAGAAGAGTTTGGTGAAATACGTATACATTGGTCAGCCTAAGAAAGAATGGGTGAAATATGTAGGTACTGAGTCGTGCATCCAGTTGGACGACGAGTTCGTAAAGGACGCAGACAAAGTGCAGACTTACATTATCGACAAGCGTGCTGCCATGAATGAGGACGACCAGGGTCAAATGGTCGTTTCAATGAAGGTCGACAAGGATACTAAGATGGGTATCGTTACCGACGTTAAGCAGGCTCTACGTAATGCTAATGCACTTAAGATTAACTACACTGCTCTAGGCAAGTAATTAATCAATCATAATAAAGAGCGTGGTCCTTTGGATTCACGCTCTTTTTTTATTGACCATAAGCCATCGTAAAAAAAGAAAATTCATGGGAATAGACATTCAATATATCGACAAATATGAAGAAACACTTCACTCACAGTTATACCAGTTTCTTCAAAGCAAAAAAGAGGTAGACGTGATGGAGCCCGACGCCACAGATTTCGAAAGTGTATGGCAACAGGTATGCACTTCTTACATCCCTGACGGAGTCCGCGAATTCGAGGGCTACGCGACAGTGTCCGTAGGCTGGATGATGTATGTGGGGATGGCGTTGGCTAAACAGTGGGATGAAAACTGGTTGAAATGCAAGAGCCAACCAGACATGTACACAGCCTTGCGTGATGTCCGTGGCTACGACTGCATGGACGAATATATCAGTGAGGATGTATTGAAGCTGAAACCTAATGAGAATAAAGCTCTTGCCAAACTTATCAATGACTGTGCTCAGATGGGTGTACACGCATTGCAACGCGAAATGTTTGAGCCGGGAAGTCCACTCGCCTTCCATGCCTACGTCCGCACTCTTCACCAAATGTATCTGATGGGAATCGCTGTGCAGCTGCTGAGAATGGGATACAAAATGACGAAAATCTAAAGACAATTCATAATTCATAATGTAAATCAGGCATTACCTTTATCAATCTAACACATTCAAGAAAGACATACTACCATGAAAAAAGCACTACGACTACTTGCATTTTGCACATTAACCCTATTTGCCATCTCCGCGTCGGCCCAAGGAATCGACGACTTAATGCGACCAGAGAAATGGCATGGCGACGGGAATGCTCCCGTCAGCTACGGAGAAAAAATCCGTTTCAACGAGGGAATGCCCACCAAACAGGAGTTGGAGATATCAGTGGGCAACAGCGGCATCTATGACATCGCAATAGAATGCAACACCAATTCCGTCTCCTCAAAATGCAGAATCTATGCGAAAGGGACAAACTATTCCGTTTGCTCGGCGGAAGTGCCACTCGCAAGAGGACAGAAAAATGTGAAAGTCTATCTCCGTGGTGTCGGCACGACCGACGGAAAGGTGAAAATCGGAATCGAGAGCGACGGCAAACACAGCGTCGAAATCGGGAAAACAGAAGTCAAGAAGACCGACAAACCATATAAATTTCTTCAGGGAGGCGACATCACAATGCTCCACTACGTGCTCGACCGTGGCGGCAACTATTTCGACACCGACGGGAATATGCTTTATAATCAAAACGACACACGCGAAGAGAAAGCTCAGGCAGTGCTTGATTATATGAGCAGACGCGGGTTCAACTTCGTCAGAATACGTAATTCCAACAACCCCGGTCCACAATCCACAGACGCTTCCGGCAAATACTGTTTCCTCGAGGGGTATCAGGACACAGAAGACTGTCTGAGTCTGGCACGCGAGGCGAAAAAGGCAGGTATGGAAATCCAATACACATTCAATCTGTCGGACTATTGGAGCAACGGCGAGTGCCAGAGGATTCCGAGAGACTGGCAGGAAAAAATCAACAATGTATGGTCGTTCGACGAGAAAGTGAATATGCTGGTGAGTCTCGTTGGCGAATATGTGAAGACGGTGATGAAAGAGATGGCAGACGAAGGCATCTATCCGGCATACGTGTCGGTGGGCAACGAGACAAACGCAGGATTCCTGTTCCCGTATGCCTACTCATACAATGTGCCGGCCAACGAATCGAAAGCAGAGATGCCGACGGGAGACGCGCATCCTGAGAACATCGCCAAAATCATCAACGCCGCCTACAACTCCATCAAGGAGATTTCGCCAAACAGCAAAGTGGTGGTGCATCTTGCCGACGCCACAGCAGACGTGGACAAATGGGGATCACCGTCGACATACAAATGGTTTTTCGACCTCATCACAAAAGCCGGAGCCAAATTCGACGTGATAGGAGCCTCCTACTACCCATCGTGGAGCGAGACGACAGCCGAATCACTTGCCAAATCGTGTGAGATGCTTTTCGGATATTATGGCAAAGACGTGCTAATCATGGAGAGCGGATATAATTTCACTCCCAAAAGGAAAGACGGCTACGACGGGCAGCTCAACCACAATGCATCAGCCTACAACGACGTCTACAAATATAGTCAGGACGGACAGAAAGGGTTCATAGCCGAGCTGATCAACACAGCGAAAGGAGCTGGCTACGAGAACAGAGGCGACAATGAAATCGTAGGCAGCCTCTATTGGGATCCGATGATGATACATGTGGAAGACCAATGGGGCAACAACATCACCGGCTGGGCACACTTCGCATCCAATCTGAAAGCCGACGTGAACGTGGTGGAGAACACCACCCTATTCGACTTTGACGGCAAAGCAGTAGCGGCATGGCAAGCCTACGAAGGCAATCAATATTCCGTCTACAAAGAGGATGAGAACACCCGCGTCGAACTGATTGAAAAAGAGACGAAAGGAAAACAATCAGAAATCACATACGACATTTTGGGAAGACGCTGCAATAACAGTTCTTTTTTTAAATTAAGAATTAAGAGGTAAGAGGTAAGAATTAAGAATTGTCGTGCACGCACAATCTGAAAATTGTTAAAGGCGTAACACCATAACCCTACAACAAATGCACGTAGAGACGCACGGACGTGCGTGTCATCATACGTGCGTGTCATCATACGTGCGTGTCATCATACGTGCGTGTCATTCAATTATGGCATCCGTTCATGACAATTCTCGCGCACCAGGCAGGGGCATTTTTCATTCTTGGTTTTTCCTTTTAAAATTCATGCAATAGTTAGTTGCAAAATACATAAAAAAAATGGAATCAGACAATCACGATTTATAGTGATTTTTTTGCATTTTTTACAATGAAAATCTATCTTTGCTACAAATTTTACACACATCTAATCCAGATGTGTTGAGATTAGATACAACAAATTATTTTATAACATTATGGTATATTCACACGAAGTAGAAAACATGTGTTGTGTTGCCAAAGGACCTAACCACGGTCCAGCTCCAATTCCTGAAGAGGGAAAGTGGATCCAGGCAAAGGAGATCAAGGATATCTCAGGTCTTACACATGGTATTGGTTGGTGTGCTCCACAGCAGGGTGCATGTAAGCTAACTCTAAACGTTAAGGAAGGCGTTATCGAGGAGTGTCTAGTAGAGACAATCGGATGTTCAGGTATGACACACTCAGCAGCAATGGCTTCTGAAATTCTTCCTGGCAAGACAATTCTTGAGGCGCTAAACACAGACCTTGTATGTGATGCAATCAACACTGCAATGCGTGAGCTATTCCTACAGATCGTATACGGTCGTACACAGTCTGCATTCTCAGAGGGTGGTTTGATGATCGGAGCTGGTCTTGAGGATCTAGGAAAGGGTCTTGTATCACAGATGGGTACACTTTACGGAACAAAAGTTAAGGGTACTCGCTACCTACAGTTGACTGAGGGTTACATCACAAAGATGTTCTTGGACAAGGACAGCCAGGTATGTGGTTACGAGTTCGTACACATGGGCAAGATGATGGAGGCCATCAAGAACGGTATGGATGCCAATGAGGCAGTTAAGAAGTTCACTGGTACTTACGGTCGTACAAAGGCTGAGGACGGTGCAGTTAAATCTATTGACCCACGTAAAGAGTAATTAGGTATGATTAGAGAGGTAAAATTTGAGAGCCAGGATCGTCGTATCAAGCAGATTCTTGCAACTCTAGAGAAGCACGGAATCAAGAGCATTGAAGAGGCTAACGAGATTTGCGACAAAGCAGGTCTTGATCCATATAAGACATGTGAGGAGACTCAGATGATCTGTTTTGAGAACGCAAAGTGGGCTTACGTAGTAGGTACTGCTATCGCTCTTAAGGAGAAGGCAAAAGACGCAGTAGAGGCAGCCAACTATATCGGTGAGGGTCTACAGTCATTCTGTATCCCTGGATCAGTTGCTGACGACCGTAAGGTAGGTATCGGACACGGTGAGCTTGCAGCGCGTCTTCTTCACCCAGACACAAAATGTTTCGCTTTCTTGGCAGGACACGAGTCGTTCGCAGCTGCTGAGGGTGCAATCAAGATCGCACAGATGGCAAACAAGTCGAGACCAGCAGATAAGCCACTTCGCTGTATCCTTAACGGTCTTGGAAAAGACGCTGCTATGATCATCAGCCGTATCAACGGTTTCACATACGTTAAGACACAGTTCGACTACTTCACAGGAGAGCTAAAGGAGATCAGCCGTACAGCTTACTCTAACGGTCCTCGTGCAGCAGTTAACTGCTACGGAGCTGACGACGTACGTGAGGGTGTTGCTATCTTCTGGAAAGAGGATGTTGATGTATCAATCACAGGTAACTCTACAAACCCTACACGTTTCCAGCACCCAGTAGCTGGTACATACAAGAAGGAGCGTATCCGCGCAGGTAAGGCATACTTCTCAGTAGCATCAGGTGGTGGTACAGGACGTACACTTCACCCAGATAACATGGCTGCTGGTCCAGCTTCATACGGTATGACAGATACACTAGGACGTATGCACTCAGACGCACAGTTCGCAGGTTCTTCATCAGTTCCAGCTCACGTTGAGATGATGGGATTCCTTGGTATCGGTAACAACCCAATGGTTGGTTGCTCGGTAGCTTGTGCAGTTGAGGTTGACCTTGTATTGAACAAGAAATAATCAGTTCTGATTATAATTCTATACTCCTGTGACTCATTGAGTTGCAGGAGTTTTTTTTGCTCTTTTTTGATGGGATTTTGAACTGGGAGATGGTGGGCAAACGATTTAGAAGTTCTGTTCAAAGTGCAAAATCTGCACTTAACCTCCCCTCAAAGTGCAAAAATTGCACTTTGGGAAGTGATTGTTTTCCTTATCAACTGGATTTGGAAATGTTTTTCTCATTATCCGTCAAGAATTGATTGCCTTCCACGTCGCAACTTGTCGGGGTACTTGTCGGGGTACTTGTCGGGGTGTCTAATCTTGGCTGTTCCTTATACTCCTCTGGCGGATCAAGAATAAGATAACGATTCTTCAACACCCACGTCTCCCCGAGCAACATATTGCGGAAAAATCTTTCCAAATATTTGGGCTCTGGCATCACCCCATCCCTATTCTTATATACATATCGAACGAGTGCGTTGCGGAAATACCATGAATTTTGAGCAAAAATATCATTGTTGACATCAAAACCAAGAGAACGTAAATAAAGGATCACAAACACCGCCGTCGTACGGGTATTTCCTTCACCAAACGCATGAATCTGCCATAATCCAGCCGTAAACTTGCTGATGTGCTTGATAATCTCATCCGACGAGAGGCCTCCATAGCTGAACTGTCTTTCCTGCTCTATATCGTATTCCAAAGCAAGACGAAGATCCTGAGCATACATATACATCACAGTGTCGCCATGCAAAATCCACTCCTTCTTGGTAATATCATAATCTCGAATTTTTCCAGCAAACTTAAACACCCCATCAAAGATATTCCTATGGATCTGAGTAAAGCCAAAGACACTGAATGCTAGAGTATTGGAGCTCAACAATTTAGCGATATTAGCAGATACTCTGTCTGCCTCCTCCACATCATCAGAATCATCATCGTGAGCCGTTTTCCTTGTGTAGTATTGTTTGATCAGTTCACGAGCCTCATCAATGGTAATTTCCCCTTCTATATTGCGTTTTGCCGTTTGTTGCAGATATTCCGACGTCGACAAACCATCTACAGCCTGAAGTCCGATCGCTGTACTCCACGCATAAGCCTTCTCTTTTTGGTCCGGTTCTCCCTGACGGATATATTGGTCAAAATCAATATAAAGTTGTTTGCTCGCCATATTGCTGGAAAGTTTTTCCAAAGATACTCATTCATTTTCTATTTTCCTTATTTACTTGATTGTGAAGTGAGATTATTTTTCATTGTCCGTCAAGAACTGATTGCCTTCCACGTCGCAACTTGTCGGGGTACTTGT
>Ga0256871_1000858_pt1 | contig 13909 bp, 11 predicted proteins | sample RumenRJG_07RNA_FD_185439 | JGI IMG/M metagenome (GOLD analysis project Ga0256871, IMG submission 185439) | Metatranscriptome of bovine rumen microbial communities from Lethbridge, Alberta, Canada - Rumen RJG_07 (Metagenome Metatranscriptome) | ecosystem: Host-associated > Mammals > Digestive...
CGGGTATTCAAAAAAGAAGGTAATTCTACCAGCGATAGTGAGCAAAAGCCTTGTTTGCTTCTGCCATCTTGTGTGTATCTTCCTTCTTCTTGTAAGCAGAACCTGTGTTGTTGAATGCATCAAACAATTCAGCAGCAAGAGTTTCTGCCATTCCGCGGCCTGAGCGGCTGCGTGCAGCACCAATCATCCATCTCATAGCAAGAGCTTCGCGACGAGCATCACGGATTTCGATAGGTACCTGATATGTAGCACCACCTACACGGCGGCTTTTTACTTCTACCATTGGTTTTACATTGTCAAGAGCCTTAAGGAATACTTCAAGAGGATCCTTGTCTGTCTTTGCCTTAAGCTTGTCCAATGCTTCGTAGATAATCTTCTGGCAAGTCTGTTTCTTACCATCAAGCATCATACGTGAAACAAATTTAGCGATTACAACGCTGTTATATTTTTCATCTGGCATAACCGGACGATTTACTGATTTCTTATGTCTTCCCATAGTAATCCTCCTTCTTATTATGCCTTAGGTTTCTTAGCACCGTACTTAGAACGAGCGCGTTTGCGTCCGTCTACACCAAGAGTATCTTTTGTACCACGGATAATATGGTAACGAACACCAGGAAGGTCCTTTACACGTCCACCGCGTACCAATACTACAGAGTGTTCCTGCAAGTTATGTCCAATACCTGGAATGTATGCAGTAACTTCAATACCATTTGAGAGTCTAACACGAGCAATCTTACGAAGAGCTGAGTTAGGCTTTTTAGGTGTCATAGTCATTACACGTGTACAAACACCACGTTTCTGCGGACAAGACTGAAGTGCGGGAGCTTTAGTTCTGTTTGCAGCTGACTGACGACCTTTACGAATTAACTGATTAATTGTAGGCATCGCCTATTCTCCTATATTTTCCGGGCAGCACTCCCGGGATTTAACTATTAGAGTGCCGAAAGTTTACTAAATTCAGAGGGAACTCGTCAATAGAATTTCTGGAATTCCCCCTGAATTTAATGAATTAGTCATCCATTCCTGCTGTATCTTCAGGACCGTACATTACTTCTTCAGGATGAGCTTCAAGTTCTTCCTGTCTGCGAAGTTCAAGAATCTCTTCCATCTTTGCATCAAGGTCTGCATTTGATTTATCTGTAAGCTTGATGTTATGGTACTGTCTCATACCGGTTCCTGCAGGAATCATATGTCCGATGATAACATTCTCTTTAAGACCGCGAAGATGATCAACGGAACCTGCAATAGCAGCATTTGTAAGAACACGGGTTGTTTCCTGGAATGAAGATGCAGAAATAAAGGAATCAGTAGCAAGAGCTGCCTTTGTAATACCCTGGAACATAGGGCGTGCAACGGCAGGCTGTCCACCTTTTGCAATAACCTCTGCATTTTCCTCACGGAATGTATACTTGTCAACCTGCTGACCAAAGATAAATCTTGTATCACCAACATTAACAATTTCTACTTTCTTAAGCATCTGGCGGATAATTGCACCGATATGCTTGTCGTTAATATCTACACCCTGTGCACGGTAAACGCCCTGGATTTCATCCATAAGGAAGTTCTGAAGAGCATCTTCACCGAGTACATTAAGTACGTCATGTGCATCAACTGATCCGTCACAAAGTTTTTCTCCGGCTTCAACTTTATCACCATCACGTACAAGAAGACGCTTTGTCATAGGAACAAGGTGGTTGAACTGCTTACCGTATTCATCAGTTACGATAACAGTACGCTTACCTTTAACAACCTTACCGAAACTTACTTCACCGGTAATCTGTGAAATTACGGCAGGGTTCTTTGGTTTACGTGCTTCAAACAATTCTGATACACGTGGAAGACCGAGAGTAATATCGTTAGCTTTTGCAGCTGCCTTAGGAAGCTTAGCAAGAACAAATCCTGCTTCAACAGACTGTTTATCATCTGCAAGGAGAAGAGCTCCAGCCGGAAGGTGATAACTTCCAAGTTCGTTACCATCTTCATCACTAATGATAAGACGAGGCTGTTTTACATCAAGATGAAGATCACTGATATGACGTTCTGTATTACCAGTCTGAATATCAGTATGTTCTTCCAGTGTTACACCCGGAATAATGTCTTCATAGTGAATGTATCCTGAAACTTCAGCAATAATAGGCTCACTAAACGGATCAAATTCACCGACAGGAACATTTGCATCTGCAACACAGTCTGCATTAACGTATGCGGCATAAATCTTCGAACCGTTGGAAATCTCAACCTTCTGATCATTACTTACAAGGTACATAACTTTGCCCTTAAGGATAATGCGTCCGTTATCTGAAGCAACTTCTTCTTTAGAACCATTTCTGATAACAGGAGTATCCTTACGAACACGGGCACCATCGTCAACAAGAACTTCTGCTCCAGACGGAACGTCATACTTATTGAAAAGTTTTGTAACAATCATAGAACCACGACGTGTGAAGAGCCAGTTACCTTCTTTTGTTTCTACGTGTGTTCCGGATACGCTTTCAATGTAAACCGGATACTTCATTGTAATATGGTTGTCTTCAGAAGATGTATCAGCCGCACCACCAGTATGGAATGTACGGAGTGTAAGCTGAGTACCTGGCTGTCCGATAGACTGAGCTGCAATTGTACCTACAGCTTCACCAATTTCAACAATCTTGTTACGTGCAAGGTCTTTTCCATAGCACATTACGCAGATACCATGCTTGCTTTCACAAGTAAGGACTGTACGAAGCTTAACTTTTTCTACACCGGCTTTATCAATTTTTGCAGCAAGAGCTTCATCGATGTACTGGTTTACATCTGCAAGAAGTTCTCCTGATACAGGGTCAATAACACGTTCAATTGTGTAATGTCCGGCAATTCTTGTTGCAAGTGGAACAACTACTGTTTCACCGTCTTTAATTGCTGTGTAATCAATACCGTTGATTGTACCGCAGTCCTTTTCATTAACTACAACATCCTGTGCAACATCAACAAGACGACGGGTCATGTAACCGGCATCGGCTGTCTTAAGAGCTGTATCTGAAAGACCTTTGCGGGCACCGTTTGAAGAAATAAAGTACTCAATAACCGAAAGACCTTCCTTAAAGTTTGACTTAACCGGAAGTTCAATAATATCTCCGTTAGGCTTCTGCATAAGTCCACGCATTGCAGCCAGCTGTGACATCTGTTTCTTAGAACCACGGGCACCAGAATCGGCCATCATGTAGATTGTATTAAATCCGTCTCTATGTGCAGCCATGTTCTTATACATAGTTTCTGTAAGTTCGTCGTTGACGTGACTCCAGATTTCAGTTACGCGGTTATAGCGTTCATCAGCAGTAATGGATCCCTTTGACCATTCATTAATAACTCTTTCTGCTTCCTTATTTGCTTCTTCAACCTTCTTAACCTTAATATCAGGAACAAGAATGTCGTCCATAGAAAGAGTTGCACCATAGAATGTAGCGTTTTTATAACCACAAGCCTTAACGGCATCAAGCATCTGAATTGTAAGCCATGCACGGTCAGTAGCATAAAGACTGATAATAAGCTTACGAAGCTTTGATTCTTCAAAAGGTGTTTCTCTATTGTAAAGAACTTCAATCTTCTTAATGAATGAAGGTTCAGCCATAAGTTCATCAAGAGCTTCTGCTGTAATTTTATCAAACGGCTTTCCTTTTTCTGCAAAGAACTCAGAAATCATTGCCTTAACTTTCTTATCAGAAGTCTGTTCATTGTGATAAACATCCTCAATCATCTTCTTGAGTTTTTTATCACCAAGCTGATCGTTCTGATAATCTACTTCTTCAGGCATGAATTCATTGAATGCAAGACGTCCTGCTGAAGTTTCAATGTATTTATCTTCAGGATTTTCATCCCCAGAAACACACTTATTAAGGATGTTCTTATGAATCTTAATCTTTGCCTGCCATTCAATTGCGCCGCTTGATGCTGCAAGACGAACTTCATCTGCAGAACTGAAGAATTTTCCAGTTCCCTTGGCATTTGGCTTAATGGAAGTCATGTAATAAATACCAAGAACCATGTCCTGAGATGGAGCAACGATAGTCTTACCATTAGCAGGGTCAAGAAGGTTACGTGCAGAAAGCATCAATGTCCAGCATTCCATCTGTGCTGCCTGAGTAAGAGGAACGTGAATAGCCATCTGGTCACCGTCGAAGTCGGCGTTGAAAGCCTTACATGCAAGAGGATGAAGCTTAAGAGCCTTTCCTGGAACAAGAACAGGTTCAAATGCCTGAATACCAAGACGGTGAAGTGTAGGAGCACGGTTGAGCATAACCGGATGTTCACGAACAACTTCATCAAGGATTGCGAATACTTCTGTAGCTTCGCTTTCAACAAGCATCTTTGCCTTTTTAATATTGAATACTACACCCTTATCAACAAGCTTTTTCATAATGAAAGGCTTGAAGAGTTCAAGTGCCATTTTTTCAGGAAGACCGCACTGCCAGAGCTTAAGTTCCGGACCAACAACGATTACGGAACGGCCTGAGTAGTCTACACGTTTACCAAGAAGGTTCTGGCGGAAACGACCCTGCTTACCCTTAATCATGTCAGAAATTGACTTGAGAGGACGGCTGGATGCTCCCTTAACAACACGATTCTTACGCTTTGTATTATCAAAGAGTGAGTCTACTGATTCCTGAAGCATGCGCTTTTCATTACGGATAATGATATCAGGAGCAGCAAGGCTCTGAAGTCTCTTAAGACGGTTATTACGGTTAATTACACGGCGGTAAAGATCGTTAAGGTCAGAAGTTGCAAAACGACCACCGTCAAGCTGAACCATAGGACGAAGATCCGGCGGAATTACAGGAACAACGTCAAGAATCATCCAGCTTGCTTTGTTTCCGGAAGCACGGAAATTTTCTACAATTTCGATGCGGCGAAGAAGAGTTTTGTCTGTCTTTGCACCTTTTTCAATCATCTTTGCACGAAGTTCTTCTGCAAGTGCATCAAGATCAAGGTTTTCAAGAAGAGTCTTTATTGCTTCTGCACCCATACCTGCTGTGAAGGTTTCTCCAAAGCGCTCAAGAGCTTCATTATATTCATCTTCAGAAAGAAGCTGTTTTTTCTTCAGGTCTGTATCACCCGGATCAATAACAATGTATTTTTCGTAATACAGGATTGAGCGGAGATCTGCTACCTTAAGCCCGAGGAGTGTACCCATGCGGCTTGGAACTGCCTGATAATACCAGATGTGGCTTACAGGAGCTGCAAGTTCAATATGACCTGTGCGTTCACGGCGAACCTTAAAGTGAGTAACTTCTACACCACAGCGGTCACAGATTACACCCTTATAACGGATGCTCTTAAACTTACCACAGTAACATTCCCATTCCTTTGTAGTTCCGAAAATGCGTTCACAGAACAAACCGTCACGCTCCGGACGAAGAGTACGGTAATTTATTGTTTCCGGCTTTTTTACTTCGCCATAAGACCAGTTACGAATCGTATCCGGTGAAGCAAGCTTGATTTTAAGACTTGCAAAATCCTGAATGTCACGCATCTTCATTCTCCTTGTCAAATCCAGCATTTGACTTGTCAATTATTTCCTGATCGCGCTCAGTAAGAGCAATCTGCGTGCCCTTGTCATCATAAATAGTGAAATCCAAAGCAAGACCGCGCAATTCCTGAACAAGAACGTTGAATGATTCAGGTACACCGATAGGAGCACTAGGATCACCCTTAACGATTGATTCATACACTTTAGAACGACCGTTCATATCATCAGATTTGATTGTCATCATTTCCTGAAGTGTATTTGCTGCACCGTATGCTTCAAGAGCCCAAACTTCCATTTCTCCGAGACGCTGTCCACCAAACTGTGCCTTACCACCCAATGGCTGCTGAGTAACCAGTGAGTATGGACCAGTTGAACGGGCATGCATCTTATCATCAACAAGGTGATGAAGTTTCATGAAGTAAATTACACCGACAAAAATAGGGTTTACAAATGTTTCACCTGTAAATCCGTCATGTACAAGCTGCTTACAATCTGGAGAAAGACCTGCTTCAACAAGCTTTTCTGCAATCTGTTCCTGTGAAGGTGTCTGGAATGCAGGAGAATTGTACCATTCATTAAGTACCATACCTGCACGGCCAAGCTCACTTTCCATAATCTGTCCGATATTCATACGGGAAGGAACACCAAGAGGATTAAGACAAACATCAAGTGGAGTTCCATCATCCAGGTACGGCATGTCTTCAACAGGAAGAATACGTGCAACGACACCCTTGTTTCCGTGACGACCGGCCATCTTGTCTCCGACAACCAGCTTACGCTTGTCTGCAATTACAACCTTTACAACTTCGTCTACGCCAGGATTAAGTTCATCGCCTTCACTTCTCTTAAGACGTTCAATACCGATTACAACACCCTGAACACCGTGTGGAAGTTTAAGGGAATTATCACGTACTTCTTTAGCCTTTTCACCGAAGATTGAGTTCAAAAGCTTGAATTCCGGAGTTGTTTCAGTTTCTGACTTAGGAGTTACTTTTCCTACAAGGATATCTCCAGAACGTACCTTTGCACCGACACGAACGATACCTTCTGCATCAAGATTATCAAGTGCTTTTTCTGATGTATTAGGAACATCACGGGTAATCTTTTCAGGACCGAGTTTTGTTTCGCGGATTTCTGTCTGGAATTCGTGAATATGAATGGAAGTATACATATCTTCCTTTACAACTCTCTGGCTGATAAGAACAGCGTCCTCATAGTTATATCCGTTCCATGGAACGAAACCTACGAGAATATTGCGTCCAAGAGCAAGTTCACCATTAAATGTAGCTGAACCGTCTGCAATTACATCGCCTTTCTTAACCTTTTCACCAACCTGAACTGTCGGTCTCTGATGATTACATGTATCACTGTTAGTTTTCTGGTACTTGAGGATTGGATATTCATCAAGCTCACCATTTTTAGCACCATTAGGCTTGATCTTAATAAGGTCACTTTCTACCCAGACAACTTCACCGTCACGCTTAGCCTTAATAAGAACACCTGAATCATAAGCAGTCTTTGCTTCCATACCGGTACCTACATGTGGTGGTTCCGGGAAAATAAGAGGAACAGCCTGGCGCTGCATGTTACAACCCATGAGAGCACGGTTAGCGTCATCATGTTCAAGGAACGGAACGAGAGATGCAGATACAGAAATTACCTGACGAGGAGAAACATCCATGTACTGGATATCTTTCGGAGAACGGCTTGTATAGTCACCGCGATGACGGCAGGAAATAAGATCTGTAGGGAATGAACCGTCTTCTTTCATTCCTTCTGTAACCTGACCTACGTAGTACTTTTCTTCATCCATTGCAGAAAGGTATTCAACTTCATCAGTTGCCTTTCCGTCTACAACCTTGCGGTATGGTTCTTCAAGGAATCCGTAATCATTTACGCGGGTAAAGATAGCAAGAGAAACAATCAAACCAATGTTTGGACCTTCAGGAGTTTCAATAGGACACATGCGTCCATAGTGAGTCCAGTGTACGTCACGAACTTCAAAGCCTGCACGGTCACGAGAAAGACCACCAGGACCAAGAGCGTTAAGACGACGTTTATGTGTAAGTTCTGCAAGAGGATTACACTGATCCATGAACTGTGAAAGCTGTGATGAACCGAAGAATTCGCGTACTGCAGAAACGATAGGCTTAATGGAAATAAGATCCTGAGGTTTAAGAGTTTCTGTTTCTTTAAGGTTCATGCGGTCTTTTGCAATACGTTCCATACGTGCAAAAGCTGTCTTGAACTGATTTGTAAGAAGTTCACCTACTGAACGGATACGGCGGTTACCCAAGTGATCGATATCATCAAGAGGCTCATCACCTGTATAAACTTCAATAAGATGCTTCATTGTCTGAATGATATCGTCCTTTGTAAGAACAACATCTTCAACAGTTTCCGGGAAATCAAATTTCTTGTTAAGCTTATAGCGACCTACGCGGCCAAGATCATAGCGGCGGTTCGTAAAGAACATGCTTGTAAGATCTTTTTCTGCTGCCTCATAAGTAATAGGCTCACCAGGCATAAGCACCTGATAAACTTTTGCAAGACAGTCTTCTTTTGTAGGTTCATCAAGAACTTCTTTTCCGTCTTTAGCAAAAATAATCTCTTCACGTTCAAAACAGTTAACGATCATTTCGCTGTCAAGAGAAGGATTCTTTTCGTCCTTATTGTCAGGATCTTTCTTTGCATTGAACTTAATTACATTAATTTCAGTAATTCCGTTTGCAACGAGGTCATCCAGATCATGCGGATGAAGTTTATCACCGGCACGGAAAAGATTTTTATCTTCACCAGAATCAGCATCTTTAATGAGAACTGCAGATGCAAGAACTCTTCCTACAAGGGCTTCACGCTTTGTAGAATCTGAAGGAACCTTTACAGTTTCTGTCTTATAGAAACAGCTGATGATTTCTTCACGGGAAGAATAACCGAGAGCTCTGAGGAATATAGTTCCAAGAATCTTCTTCTTGCGATCAATCTTTGCGTAAATAAGTTCTTTTTTCTGATCAATTTCAAATTCGAGCCATGATCCGCGGTAAGGAATGATACGGCTTGAGTATACACCCTTATCATGCTGGAAAATAACTCCAGGAGAACGGTGAATCTGACTTACAACTACGCGCTCAGCACCATTGATTACAAAGGTACCTCTGTCTGTCATAAGCGGAACATCGCCCATATAAATATCTTTCTGCAGGATTGCTCCTGTTTCAATAAAATTCAAATTGATGCGGGCCTTGAGAGGAACTGCATAAGTAAGGCCTTTCTTTTTGCACTCTAATTCGGAAAATTTAATATTGGCAAAATCAAGTTCATAGAATTCATATTCCAGAACCATGTCGCCATTAGGACTTTCAATAGGGAATGTTGAGTTGAAAACTTCCTGTAAACCCTGATTAAGCAGAGGTTCCTTTTTCAACTGTCTGTCTTTCTGAATAAATTCTTCAAATGAAGAAAGCTGGATGTCAATAAGATTCGGAAGCGGCATGAAGTCTTTAATATCCTTTCCGATATACTGACGTACGATTTTTTTGCTTTTAGCGAACATCGTTTCCTCTTGGGTGGGTAAACTGGTACCTGCGGAACCGCTACAAGTCTGTCAGACAACACTTAACAAGCATTTCTTCAGCTCAGCACGAGAACCGCTGACCTTGGGTATTTTTGCCCGATATAACGTCCAAAAGCTTCAGGAAAAGTACGTGACTTCTCCTGAAGCTCAATATAAAGATTTGAGTATATTAACTAAATCTCAAAAAGGTAAAACTAAGCAAAATTATTTCTTGCTTGCTTTTCCACCAGCTGCTTCGATGTCAGCGATCATCTTGTCAGCATCTGCTTTAGAAACATTTTCCTTAAGAACTTTTGGTGCGCCTTCAACAAGAGCCTTTGCTTCACCAAGTCCGAGACCTGTGATTTCGCGAACAGCCTTGATAACAGGGATTTTCTTTGCTGCATCAAATGATTCAAGAGTAACTGTGAATTCTGTCTGTTCTTCAGCTGCAGCTGCTGCTGGACCTGCTGCTACTGCTACAGGAGCTGCTGCAGATACACCAAATTTTTCTTCCATTGCTTTTACGAGATCAGCTGCCTGCTGAACTGTCATGTTTGCAATTGCTTCAAGGATTTCGTCGTTTGTTAAAGCTGCCATATTGTCTTCTCCATTAATCAATATATGATTAGTATAAAATCCGCGTAAAATCCAAACAAACTGTTTCTTATGTTCTACGTCGGTAAAACTGCGGACAGTCGACAGCTATGAAGCCTGACCACAGTGAAAAAAGATAAGCTCTGGGATATCCCACTGAGTAAAATTACTCAGCTGCTGGAGCTGGTGCAGCTTCTGCTGCAGGTGCTGCTGCTGCAGGACCTTCTTTTTCCAATTTTTCAACATAAGCCTGCAATGTACCAGCAAGTTTTCTTGCAGGACCATTGATAGCAGACATAAGCATAGCGATGAGCTGTTTCTTTCCAGGCAGTTTTGCAAGAGCCTCAATTTTAGCAGCATCATAAAGCTCGCCGTCAACCCAAGCACCTTTGATTACAAGGGCAGGAGTATCTTTAGCAAAGTCAAAAAGAACTTTTGCAGATTCGTTAGCTTCATCCTTTATAAGAGCGATAGCTGTTGGACCAGAAAGATACTGTGCAACTTCATCATTCTTAAGTTCGTCAAAAGCAAGACGAGCAAAATTGTTCTTAAAAACTTTAAGCTGTGAATTCTTTTCACGAAGACCAGCACGAAGTTTTGTAATCTGTTCTACTGTGAGACCACGGTAGTCAACGAATACAAAGTTAGAAAATTCACCAAGAACTTTCTTTGTTTCTTCGATTGCAGCTGTCTTAGCAGGCTGAAGTTTTTTTGCCATGATAGCCATTATTCACCCTCCTTATAGTCAACCCAAACACCAGGTCCCATAGAAGAACTGATAGAAACTGAACGTACAAATCCAATTGCAGCGTCAGCAGGCTTCTTACGGTTCAATTCTGTAAGGAAAGCGTTAACGTTTTCTGCTGTATCTTTTGTATCCATAGATACTTTACCTACAGCAATGTGAACTACTCCACCTTTATCAGCGCGGAATTCTGTTCTACCCTTTTTGAGTTCAGCAACAGCTTCTGCGATATTTGGTGTAACAGTTCCTGTCTTAGGGTTAGGCATAAGACCTTTGCGTCCCAAAACCATACCAAGACGACCAACGTCCTTCATCATGTCAGGAGTAGCAACTGCTACGTCAAAATCAAGCCAGCCACCCTTAACTTTATCAAGGTATTCTGTAGATCCGGCATAAGTTGCACCGGCATCAAGAGCTTCCTGTACGCGGTCTTCTTTACAGAAAACAAGTACTCTCTTTTCGCCTTTGAACTGATGCGGGAATACTAAAGTATCACGTACAGTCTGGTTTTTCTCGAGTTTGAGAGAAACTGAAAGTTCAACAGTTTCGTCAAACTTTACATAGTGAAGGTCCTTTACAAGCTGACAAGCTTCAGTAACATCGTACTTTTTAGCCGGGTCATACTTTTTAAGTGATTCGCGGTAATTCTTTCCGTGTTTCATTATTCAGCCTCCACTTCTACACCCATACTGCGTGCAGTACCAGCGATGATTTTCTTAGCTGCTTCAACGTCATTAGCGTTAAGATCAGGAAGCTTCTGTTTTGCAATTTCCTCAAGCTGTTTCTGTGAAATCTTTCCAACCTTGTCGCGGAGAGGATTTGCAGCACCCTTCTGAAGTCCAGCTGCTTTCTTGATAAGAACAGCTGCAGGAGGAGTCTTGAGAATGAATGTAAATGATTTGTCCTGATAAGCAGTGATTACTACAGGGATGATAAGTCCCTTTTCCATGTTCTTGGTACGGTCGTTAAATTCCTGAACAAACTTTGGAGCAGGAACACCGTGAGGTCCAAGAGCAGGGCCGATTGGTGGAGCTGGAGTTGCAGCGCCTGCAGGGCACTGTAATTTGATGACAGCTGTTACCTTTTTTGTGGCCATAATATATCTCCTTATCTTGGTGTGGATTTCCGTACAAAACGGATAACCCTAACGAAGTGCCTATGTCCGACGGACGTGCACCTCTCCCAAATTAAGAACGGGTTTTTACCCTATTCTATCAAAAATCAAACGGTTCATTTAAAACCGCAACGGGTTATCTTTGTAAAAGACAACCCATATTACCTGAAATTAGATCTTCTCAACCTGAAGAACATCAACCTCAACAGGAGTTGCTCTTCCGAAAATCTGAACGTTAACACGAAGTTTATTTCTTTCTGCGTTAACTTCTTCAATAGCTCCGCTAAATGTTGCAAAAGGACCTTCGATAATCTTAACCTGATCACCGATTTCGTAATTCTGCTTAACGCGAACTGATTTCTCGCCTTTAATTTCTCCGGCAGCCTGAAGAAGTCTCTTAGCTTCATCCGATGTAATAGGACGAGGTTTTACAGAAGGATCTGTTCCTACAAATCCTGAAACACCCTGAATGCGGCGGATTGTTGAACAAGGATCTTTCCATCCGATCTGAGGAAGATCAAGTTCAATCATAAGATATCCGGGAAGAAGAAGATTGTTACGTGTAACTTTTTTTCCGTTACGAACTTCAGCAACCTCTTCACAAGGAAGCTTTACATCACAAACAATAGAAGAATCAAGTGTTCCGTCTGCTATAAGCTTGTTAAGAGTGCGATAGATTTTCTGTTCATAACCTGTATAAACCTGAAGGATATACCAGCTTTTAGACATTTACTCCACCTTATATTATTTAGAGCCAAGGAGAGTTGTAGCGCCTGTGGTAAAAATCCAGTCGAAAACACCAAGTGCAACAGCTACGACGATTGTAGAAATAAATACAACTTTTACAGAAGAAAGAGCTTCACCTTTTGTAGGCCATGTTACCTTCTTAAGCTCTGCAATACACTCTTCAAAAAATCTAATAATCTTCTTCATTTTATTTCCTAAACTCGTATTTTCAAAAAAAAGTTATCAGGCCAGGCAGGACTCGAACCCGCGACAACCGGTTTTGGAGACCGGGACTCTACCAACTGAGCTACTGACCTAAGGTTTAGCATGAAATCCTGATAAAATACCAGATTTCATGCTAAACCTCCAATCATTTTCAGGATTGGACGGCTGCTTCTCCGAATATACACCACGGAGAATCTATAAAAACAAATTATTTTGCCTTTGTTTCTTTATGAAGAATTGACTTACGGCAGAAAGGACAATACTTTGCCTTTTCAAGTTTACCTGTAATATTCTTACGGTTTTTGTATGTTGTATAATTCTTTCTTTTGCACTCTGTGCACTGCAAAGCGATAATTTCTACGGCTGTCTTTTTCTTGCTTGCCATATCTTGCTCCTTAAAAAATAATGCAAAGCTCCCGAGCGGAATCGGACCGCTGACCTCATCGTTACCAACGATGTGCTCTACCGACTGAGCTACAAGAGCGGAATAAATGATTTTTGTTTGGCTACTATAATTTAATAAGTAAATTATGTCAACATAATGAGGCTTTGTTTTAAGGGGAATTCCCGAATTTTTTCTGAATTTACCGTAAAAATTCAGCTTCCATAACAGGTCTGGACTATTGTCGTACCAGCAGGAACAGATTTTGTAACCCAGGTATTTCCGCCAATAACACAGCCTTCTCCAATAACAGTTTCTCCGCCCAAAATAGTTGCATTTGCGTAAATCGTAACATTATCGCAGATTGTCGGATGCCTTTTTTTATTCATCAGTTCCTTTTTTACGCTTAAAGCGCCCAGAGTAACACCCTGATAAATCTTTACATTATTTCCGATATTGCAGGATTCACCTATTACAACACCGGTACCATGGTCTATGAAAAAACTTTCACCGATTACTGCAGCAGGATTTATATCTATACCGGTCCGGCTGTGGGCATGTTCACTCATGATGCGCGGAATTACAGGAACCCCGTTGGAGCAGAGAAAATGTGCTATTCTATATACAACGATTGCTTCAAGCCCCGGATAACTTACAATAACATCTTCCGTAGACTTTGCAGCCGGATCACCCGCATAAGCAGCCTGTACATCAAGACCGATTTTTCTGCGGAGTTCCGGAATTTCTTCTATAAGGGCAAGAGCCGTCCTCTCTGCAAGACTGAAACAGTACGAATTTTCAACTTTATCATCCTGAAGTGAAAAATAAAGTGCTTTTTTTATTTCCCGGGAAAGAGTTGAAATAATACGGTTAACCCTTTCTCCCGTAACAAAACGAAGGGTTTCATCATCAATTTCTTCGGCAGTGCGGTATCCTGGAAAAATCAAAGTCTGAATATCATGAAGAACATCTATTACATTCTGCCGGTTAGGAAAAATCTTAGTTTCATCAAGATTGATCCCACCGTATTTTTTGTAAGAATCCAAAATATTTGATACAAA
>Ga0256871_1000861_pt1 | contig 13907 bp, 9 predicted proteins | sample RumenRJG_07RNA_FD_185439 | JGI IMG/M metagenome (GOLD analysis project Ga0256871, IMG submission 185439) | Metatranscriptome of bovine rumen microbial communities from Lethbridge, Alberta, Canada - Rumen RJG_07 (Metagenome Metatranscriptome) | ecosystem: Host-associated > Mammals > Digestive...
CGTAAGTTTGCAATCGGTATGACAGTCGTAAGTGACTGCCACCGGACATTGAGGATGAAGATTCCAAGCATCACGCTGCCGCTTGATTCTCGTAAATCTCGCAAGTTTACAGAAAATCCAGCTGACCTCGGCACTTCGAAAACAACGTTTTCATTGCGCTCGTTGGCAGGATTTTTGAAACGAATCAATCAATGGATAGCGAGTGATGCCCATGCTTATATGGCGTGGGCTGCTCCTGCTGTTTTGTTGATTCGGGTTGTGCGAGAACCTACGTGGGCAAAATATCGGAGAGTATGCTCACGCCTTTTCTTTCTTCTCTTCGCGATCATGCCGATGATGGCTTCGGCACAGACGAGCAGTAGAACTAAAAACACAACATATCAACTAAAGAACTTAAATAAACATCATACTATGCCACAGATCATCAAATCCGGCGGTGGTCTCTTCTCCAAGGGAGAACTCCTCCGCATCAACCCAAGCAACAACACCTTGCTCGCCAACACCACAAAGGAACTGTACTACTCCACGAATGGTGGCAGAAGTTAGGTGAGAAGATAAATTTACGACTAAAAAGTTTGGAGAATATGAATCAAAAGGATAAAACTACAATCTATGATGCTATCCGCAACATTGCCGCAAAGTTATGTAAGGATGGCGAGACATACCTCCGTGCCGATCTTGCTTACGAACTTAAGCAGTACGGCATTGACGTAGACTCCATTGACGTAAGCAGACTTGCACTGGAGGCTTACAAGTATTTCAACAATGACAGGAACATCAAGCAGGCCTTCGTAACCAACGATAGCCGCAGCACCTTGATAGACGAATATCAACTAACGGACCTTCTCGACAATGACAAGCCGGAAGATGCCATGGCGCTGGCCAGTAAAGAACTCACCAAGACTTCCGACACGCTCGCCGCTCTTAAAAGAGACATTGATATGAATATGTCACTTGCCGTTGCGAAGGCAGCATCAGGGATGATGGACACGGTCACAGGTACCGGGGGCGTAAAGGCTGTGCGTACCGAGGCTTCTACTCTCTTCGACAGATATTCAAAGATGGTGGGCACTTACCACGAGGGTGAGGATACCGTCCGCAGGAACATTGCCGACTTTACGACGCTTCGAACCGACATCGGCACTACCTATCAGGAGTTTGCCATGCAGCTTATTGATATATACGGCGACAATATCAAAGCTGTTGCCCCGAATCTCTTTGACTTCAATCAGGTTCAGTTCCTCGATGTTGACAGCATGCTGAAGCACACGGAGTTGGAATACAACCGTATCAGTGACAAGTGTTCGGCACTTATCGGTGAGATTTCCGACAGCTTCCAAAGCTCACTCAGGAGCAGCGTCGCAGCTTACAAGTCGGCTGGTCAAGGCAACAAGGCTCTCGGTCTGGCAATGGCCGGACTTGGAATGCTCAATCACTATATGGAGGCTGGCGAGCGTACCAATCGCCTTCGTTCGGACCTCTCCGTTTTTAAGACAAGCATCAAGCACGACTCAACGCTTATCAAGGCTGACCTTGGACGGTTGCTCGTTATTTATAAGACGCTCAACGATGTCGTCATTCCAAAGGCCGACATCTTTCTCCGCTATGCTTCCAAGCTGATGTCGTCCGACATAAAGGCTATAACTGATTCACTTTATGATAATGCAGAGATTCGTCCATTGGAAGAGCAGCGTCGTGAGTTGCTTGCGCAGTTGAAAGTATTGGACGGCGAGATTAACGACCACCTGCAGAACATCGATGTCTATCAGAGCCTCATCAGCGACATTACAACGACTCTTGATTCCAAGGGTGCAAGCTATCGTGATGCTATAGCCCGCAAGCCAGCGAAACCGTTCTTCCTGCTAAATATCGTAACATTCGGTAAAGCTAACAAGGACTACAACCGCAACTATGCCGAGTGGGATGCTGTCTGCTATCCGCTTGTCCGTGAATATGAGAATTATCAAGTTGACCTGAAACTCGATAAAGATGAACTCGCGGCACATCAGAGCGATCTTAATTCCAAGCAGCAGGAGCTGCATCTTGTAAAGCAGAAACTCGACGAAGTAAACAAGCAAATCCGTTCAAAGATAAATGCGTCAAACGACACACAGCTAAAGATGCTGCCTCACCTCCGCACCGTCATAGCCATGTTGCGTCTCGGCCGTGAGATTATGGAGACGAAACTTGACAAGAAGCTTACCGGTACAGTTTCTATCCCAGACTTTAAGGCAACACAGAAACTCCCTGCCGACATAGAAAACAATCTGTCGTTGTTCACCTCCACGCTTGCCGACAACATTCATGCTGACCGAGGCATGGCAGAAGCTTTGCTCAATGGAGTTGATGATTATAGAGGTGTAGACGAGAAAGACCGCAAGTATTCCGAGGAAGATCTTGCACAAGTTACCGAGGCATCGGAACAGACTTTGCAACAGGGCATGTCATTGCTCGATAGTGCGTTGCAGTTGAAGAAGCAACAACTCAACGGCAAGCTGGCAAGTGCAGCATACGATGAAGCGTTCGATAAGATTGCCTCTGACTTCCGCAAGCAGATAAAGGGCATAGACAACAAGAGTGCTTTTGTGCGTGAGGTGATGCGACGGGCCAATCTCGCAAAGAATGATGACGAGCGCAAGCAGGCGCTACTCATGCTCAGCGAACTCAGCGGACAGAACCTCTCGGAGCAGGAGTTCAAGGACTTCATCAATGGCAAGAAACAGATCAACTTATAACGACTAAACCAGAAACAGATATGGCGAACAGCAGAAGACAGCAGGCCCAGGCTGATATGGGCATGAACTTTGAACGGGAAGACCGACAGCGTGAGACAGCCCTTGCCAAAGAGCAGGAGCGGCAGGCTGAGAAGGAAGCCAAACGGGATGCGCTGATGGCAACGACTTCCTACCGCATTATGGACAAGACCGCTAAATACATGGACAAGTATTTCCTTGACCCAATCATCGGCTTAATTCCCGGTGGCGTCGGGGATGTATTATCCAGTTTCCTTGCCATTCCGTTCATTTACTTTGCCCTTGTACAAGTGAAGTCCATTCCTCTTACCCTTGCAGTTATCTGCAATGTCTTGAAGGATGCTTTGCTCGGCTCTATACCATTCTTCATTGGCGACATCATTGATGTGTTCAACCGTAGCTACGTTGCCAACCTCAGGCTCATCACAGGCTACGTCAACGATGACAAAGAAGTAATCCATGAGGTAAACCGAAAAGCGACATGGTCGGCCATCTTCATCGTCATCCTCTGTGTCCTCATCTACTTCATCGTAAAGTGGGCAATAGAACTCGGAAACTGGATTGTATCACTGTTTTAATGTGTAATTGATAAAGATCAAGCCGAAAAATTGAGGAATCCACAAAAATAATCCGTGATTTTGTTGCAAGTTTGAGGAAACTTCCCTAAATTTGCCAATGGATTGTGAAGGGCTGGAACTAAACAACAGTCAACGAACTTTCCACGAGTCACGAATTAAGATTGTGTCCTCGTGCAGATGAACGCTGTTCTGTAAGTTTAAATCTGGTACATTCAAACTTTGTAGAAATAGAACGGAAACATTCTGGACGGGAACGCACCGTTATACGGTGTGGATTCCTCTTTCAGATTTCCTTTTTTTACAGGTTTACCAGAGCCTAACTTAAGGGAAGTGTGAATCGCGGAGTCCACACCTTTAAATTACTCGTTAAAAAATAACTAGACTTGCAACATTTCATGAATCAAAACCATCATAAAGATACTAACAAAGTCTATAATTTGAAGGCTGTTCATAAATCTTTGGAAGGAATCATTAGAAGACTGAACAAATTAGCTTCAGACCAAGACGATTTTCTTGTGAAGAAAATGTGTGAGAATTTGACTGACGACTTAAACAAGGAGGAATACCGAATTACGGTTGTTGGGCAGTTCAGTAGTGGAAAATCTACATTCATCAATGCCCTTATAGGTCGTGACATTCTTCCTCACGGAGTCAGTGAAACAACGGCAACAATCACATATATCCATAATGTGCAGGGAAATGACGAGAGATTAGGTACAGCCTTAGTAGTTTTTCGCGATGATAAGACAGAGACGGTATCTATTAAAGAGAAGAGTAATGCTCTTGTAGATTATCTGACAACAACATCAGCAAAATGCAATGTTGCAACAGACATAAGCCACGTTGACCTTTACGTTCATTTTGATGGAGTTGACGCTAAACTCGTTATAATAGATACACCGGGATTGGAGGGCGTTGCAGAAGGATTAAGGGATATAACGCTTGAAGAGGTGCAACATTCAGATGCATCTATATGCCTATTTCACTCTAGAGGCTTGTCTGAGCCAGATATTCCTTTTTTCGAATATCTTCGCAAATTCCAAAGCCAGCTGTTTTTCATAATGAACGGAATTGACAACTTGAAGGAAAGTGAGGGGCTGACATATGAAGGTGCTCTTGAAATATTTAAGAAGCAGATAAAGGAAAAAATATATAATGAAAAGATCGAGCCTAAATATGTCTTTGCCGTTTCCTCCATGTATGCCCTTGCTGCAAAAGACCATAACATAAAGAGACTGACCAACAGTGACACGCAAGATCTTGATGAAGATATGCGCAAGAATTACTGGGAGAAGTCACACTTCGAGCCACTTCAGTCAGAACTTTTTGCCTATTTGTCTCAAAGCAGACTTAAGGTAATGTTCTATGAGCAGATAGCTGGTTCTTTGCAGCGTATCATCTCTGATGCCATCAATGGGCGCAAGCAAGTGCTCGACCTTTATAAAGCCAAGAAGGAAGAGTTGCCGGAAGAAAAAGAATTAAAGGCTCTTCTCAAGCAAATTGACCAGAACTCATCCGCAAATACCTACAACCTCCAAACTTCCATGAAGGCACAAATTGGTGATATTGAGCAGGAAATAAAGAACTACTGTAAGTGTGACCTAAACAAGAAAGTAGAGAGTATAAAGAAAGAAATTGAAGCTATTGGAAGTTTCGAAGAATACGAAAAGTTTACAAAGCAGACATTGCCCAAGACTGTGTCTGGATATTGGTCATTACTATGTAACCAGACAGAGGCAAAAATATCACACCGTCTTGACGATGTGCTTAACGATCTTCTTGGACAGATACCGAGGCTCTTCCCACAGTTCTGTTACACCAATATTAATGGGCGAAATCAGTGGAATGTAAAATTGAAGGAGAAGGTAGACACAAATGTCGTAAATAACACTCGAAGCGAGAGGATTAAGCAGGATATAGAAAATCTAAAGCATCAACTGACGGTAAAAGATGGACAACTGCAAGATGTAAGAGCAAAAGAAAGCAATATTTCCCAAAAGGAAGCCTCTATACAAGAAGTACAGCAATCCTACAGGTCTGAATTACGCTCAATAGGAAAGAGGCCCGAGTTCAGGCACTGGACAACACGGCATAAGGTGAAACACCATATTCTCTTTTTTATTCCATACTATGAAACAGAGACCATAGACCATGATAATCAGAGTGAGCTTAATGCCTGGGATCGTGAGAAGAGAAAGATAAAAGACAAGTATGACAAAGAGCTTAAGAGACTCAATGACCAAAAAAGTATGTTGGAGAGTCAGCTTAATGGCTCGTCCTCAGATCTGGTCAAGGCACAGATTGGCATCATAGAAAACAGAAAGGCATCAAAAGAGAAAGAACTGAAGAATGCCCTTGAGGAAGAGGAACGCAACAAACGTATTGCCAGAAACGAGACTCTTCGAAGGTATAAGAAAGCGCTGTCAACCAAAGTTGACCGACAGCTGAACAGTGAGTGGTCTGTCACAATCAATCAAGACATCAGGAGAAATCTTGATGGCAATAAGGAAAAAATGTGGAGCATTGTCGACGCACAATACGCTCAAGCAAAGGATAGCTGTAAAAACAAAATAACAATTGCGCTGAAAAAATTGTCAAGTAGAAATGACAATGAAGACCAACGAACCGTAACAAACCTGAGCAGCCACATAGCCCAGTTAAACGATATATCAAAACAAACAAGCAACGTAGAACATGAGTTATCAAAATCTTGAAGCACATTCACAGAGAAAAGAACAGGTGCTTACCCTTCTTTCTCATGCGGCTGATGTCCTTACAAAGATGGACAGAAGAGAAGACGCCGATGCTCTGATGCAAATGTTCAAGGATGTAGAGCATGGAAGATTCTCTATTGTCGTTGTAGGACAATTCTCTGCAGGCAAGTCTACTTTCTTAAACGCTCTTATGGGTGAGAAGTATCTTCCTTCTTTCCAAACAGAGACAACGGCAACAATCAATTTCCTCAAGTCTGTTGATGATAACAACGGCAAAAGCCAACTCGTCGTAAAATACAAGGATGGACATGGAGTTACTTCTGACGATGTTTCCAAGGAAAACATTGAAAAATACGTTAGCGTTAAAGGTGATAATGTCGCTACTACCATAGAGTATGTTACTTTATATCTGGATTCAAAGTTCCTTAAAGGCGGTGTGACACTGGTCGACTGCCCAGGCTTGGGTGGTGTCTTGGAAAACCATGCAGAAATCACGCGCAACCAGATAAAGAAGTCTCATGCGGCCATATTCATGTTCAATGCGAACCAGCCAGGTTCTGCCTCTGATTTCAAATCCTTGAAGAACTTAAAGAGTCAATGTAAGTCTACCTTAATAGTTCTCAATCAGATAGACAACATCAAAGAGTCAGAACAGAGTGTTGAAGATGTTGTGGCTAATTTAAAGGAGAATTACAGGAAGCAATTTCCTGATGACCCTCTTCCAGAGATATGGCCAATAGCTTCATATCCGACTTTGGTAGCACGGAGTAAACAAAACCTTGACTATCACGGCCGTAAGAATTTCAATGACAAAGAAAAAGAAGAGTTCCTCAAAAAGGCACAGTTTGAGAAATTTGAGGAAAGACTCATCCGTTATTTGACCAATGGCGAGAAGACTAAACGGGAATTATTGGCACCGGTTGAGAATGTAAAATCTTGTCTTACTGAGGCTCAGAAAGAAAACGATGCACAAATCAAGGACCTGGAAGAGAATGCCGATGGCAAAAAGTTTTCTGACGAAATAGCAAAACTGCAAGCCGAGATTGAAAGTCTGGAAACGAGTCTGCATGCAAAAGAATCTGGACTTACTTCAAAGATAAGGGACCTTATACGCAATACAACCAATGACATTAAAGCCCGCTCTTTGGAAATCCGTGACAATTATCTTAAGAGACTTGATCAGGTTTCAACGTCCGATGCAGAACTTGAGGATTTGCAACATGACTATAAGGCTTACATAGCCCAGATGAACAATCAGTTTAATCAGGAATTTTCATCTGCTCTTGAAGATGCAAACGAAAACTACAAAGACATTATCGTCAGTGAGTTTGCTGATATAGCCAAGGATATAGAGGGCAGACTGAATGGTGCATCTGTTGAGGGTAATCTCAATATCAATTTCAAAATCGACGAGTCGTATTTTGACCAGGATGTGGATCTGAGCAAATACAACGACAAGATGGAGGCTCTAAGAGACGAGATTAACAATCTTGAAATCGAGTCAGACAGTAATGAAAGCATGATTGCCCAGGCTGAGGAAAATCAAAACAAGGCTGATAAACTTGAAAAGAAGATTGCCGAAGCCAATAGTCAAAAGTTTGGAGAAATTCAAACTTTAGGAGGGAGACCCAGTGTAGAAAGATACCATAAGACAAGACGAGAACGTCATTGGGGATTAGGTGGCTTCCTGAAATGGATATGGAACGGTAATCCAGGTTCAGAAGTGTCCTATGAGGCAGAAGATGATTCCGCTCTAAGGCAATACGAGAGTGACAAGGCAGAGATCCAAGAGAGGTATAACTCAGAAATTGAGCAAGCAAAATCAAAACTTCAAGCACTCGGTGATACAAGTACCCGAAAATACCAAGTGTTGAAACAACAGCTTGACAGGAAAATGGAACGTAAGAGAGAGGCTTTGGCCGCGTTGGAGAAAGAACAGGAGGCTTTCATCCAGAAAGACAAGCGCCGTGCCATTCACAAAGCCCAAGAGTACATCTCTGATTGTGCTCAGGAGATTTTCGACAAGACCCGTAAGCAAATCATTGAAAAGCTGCATGCGCAGCAGGATTCAATGACTAAGGAAGCTTTAGCTATCATTCAGGACACACTTGCAAAGGACATCAACTCTAAGAAGTCAGTTTTGGAAAAGCGCAAGGCGATCTTAGAGAAAGGTGGCGAGGAAAAGGCTGCTCAACTGGAAAAGGACAAGCAGCTACGGGAATCAATAGCCAATGTCCTTCGTGAGCAGTTCGACTGTGAGGATATGCTAAATAGCATCGAGGTAGACAACATTGAAACAAAACTCTAAAACATAATCTGTATGAATTTAAACAAAGAAATAGACAATCTCATAGAGGTATCAAAGTATCTCAATGAGAGCCGTTCGCGGCTCTTATTGGAAAGCTTCAAGGAGAGTTTGGCTGATAAGCATTTCGTGCTTCCTTTTATAGGGCAATTTACAGCAGGAAAATCTAAACTCATCAACCACATCTTGGGCGAGGAGATTCTCCCTACAGCGACTAACGAGACTACTGCATACCTGACTTATATCTCTTATGGGGAACGCCGTGCCGTAATCAATTATATCGACGGCACTTCTGAGGAGAAAAGTGTTGGGGCGGTCCATGACATAGACCAAAGTTCAGCAAAGCAACAGGAAAAAGGAATAAAGAGCATCGAGGTTACTCTGCCTGTAGAATTACTGAAGAGTGGACTGGTCATTGCTGACACTCCGGGTGTGAACACAGTCTTGTCACAACACGTTGAGATAACAGAGGACTTGCTTAACACTGCCCAGTACGTTGTCTATGTCCTTGGAAGTTCTCCTGCCAAACAAGATGTTGACATGGTCAAGCGAATAGAGAAACTTGGCATACCTGTAATCTTTGCCCGCACTAAACTCGATTTGGTGAAGAGCAATGAAGAAAATATCACTGATGTGGTAGAGAAAGACAGAGAAGTCCTTTCAAAGGCTTTGAACCGTGATATTGACCTGTATCCTGTCTGCAACCTAGAGGGAGTCAGAGACAATGACATCTGGAACGAATTCTTCAAACAGTTCTTGGACTTCCTTACCAATGATATTGCGAAAGATGTGGAGCATCTTACTCAAGTTACTATCGGAATGCGTCTGCAACCAATCCGTGAATCCTTCAAGGAAGAGTTAAAGCAACGCAATGATGTATTTAAGGAATCTTCAAGAGTCAAATCAGAAGACATTGAGGCTGAGATAAATGCTTTGACTCAGAAGATGCATACCGTAGAGCGCGAAATAGACAGAAAGCGGAGGTACATAACCCGCAAGTCGAAGGATGGCATCGATCAATTACAACGTGATATTGAACGCAAGGGCCGCGAAGCTAATGAAGACTTCGCTGACGCTATGCAAAGACTGTTCCCAGTCACGCCGGAATCTGTAAAGGAAACTTTCAGTAAAGAACTGGAGACATCTCTTGAAAGTATCAATGCTCCTATACAAGATGCCATTGCAAGATGGAAAAAGAAATGTACTTCTGAGTCAGTCAATGATTTGGAGACTTTACGTGGACAACTTCAATTAGACCCTTCTGATTTCTCATGCGATTTTAGCAGTGTCAATGTAGATTCGTATGCCCAGGAACGCGAGAATATTCAGGCTCTTTACGATCAAAGGCTGGCACAACTGAAGCAGTTGGATTCGATGAACGATGCTGAGCTCGAGAAACTAGGAGTCAAGCGAGATGAGTTAAAGCAAAGTCTATCAGATATGGAGACTGCATATCAAGCTTCCATTAAAGCATACGAAACAGAAGCCAGAGAGTACACGCCTCAATACATACAGTCAGGCGGCAAACTTGGCGGAGTGCTTTCCAAAGTTGGTGATGCAGTCGATTTAGCTATGTTGTTGATTCCTGGTGAAGGATGGGCAAAGGCCGGTACTAAGTTGGGCTCTGCTGCAGCAAAAGTAGGTGCAAAGGGTGGCGCTATTGCCCAAAAAGGTGCTAAGGCTCTTGAGTATTTGTCAAAAGGAGCTGAATATATGTCCAAGGCAGACTCAGCCAAGGATATGGCAACTCTTGTGAAGAAGATAGAAGACAATGGCATAGTTAAGCGCAGTGGTGCTACCACACCTCTTGACCTTCTTTCCGCTTCCTATTGGATGCAGCAGTTGGGTGATTACATTGATCCCGTCCATGTGGAACTGGATCAAGACCACCAGCGTCAGCACGATGACAGGATGAGCCTGCTTCAGATGAAGGCGCAAAATACTGCCATGCAAAGATTGACCGAGATGCAGAAAATGGGTATGATTCGCAGTGAGGCTGACAGAATCAATTACAAAAAGAGATTGATAGAACAAGAGTTGCAATCGGCTAAACGCGAATATGAAAAAGAGCTATCATCACTGAAGGCAAAGCAGCAACTTGAAGTTAAGCAAAGCATCATCGGTCAGGCTACGTCAAGATTCGGTAAAGCTATAGACAATTATATATCTAAACTCACGCCTCGCATAGTTGACACCTTCGAGGGCATTACCGAGAACATCATTGAGGCGGAGAACGAGTTTGCCATGAAGCAGCTTCGCGACCGGCAGGAGGCCCTGCAGCGTGTTGCTGAGGCCAAGAAAGCTCAAAAAGAATCGGATAGTGACATCATGGCTCAAAACAATGCAATGATTTCGCTCTTAGCAGAGAATGAAGACAAATAAACAGAATATTACCATCAATAGTTTAATAGAAGACAGGTATGTATGGACGTGCCTGTCTCCTTTTGCTTTTCAATTGAATTTCTTGGGGAAACTTTTCTCGAAAATTCAACGGGTTAAAGATTTGTGCTATCGAAAAAATGGCGACAATCCTCTGTTTATAATCCCAATCAACAACGCTCGCTTCGAAGATAAAATCATCCCTTGCACTTACAGCTATATGTCCTCCAACAACGAGAAGTGCGAACTTAGTGTGGATGCATATTTTCCTTATAATTCCTTTTTACAACATATGACTATAGTCGTTTGGGAAACAGAAGGAGTATCTATAGAAGACTTGAGAGATATAATAGTCGAAATGAGTAGTGAAACCGTTTCTATTATAGCTTCCGGTAATCAATTCAACACTTTTAGCAGTCAGAATTTGATGTACAACCTCAAGGAGCAAGCATTGCCAATAAATATATCATCAATGATTGTAAAGGGATGGCTAAAATCTCTTTATTCTGATGTCGTTTCAGAAGATTGGGCTGTTAACGAAGTAAAGAAGCTGTTTGACAATAAAAAAATCAGATGCGACATTGTAAATAAATACATTACTCAAGAAGATGTTCTGTCAATAGCTTCAAGGCGGGCCAACCGTATTACCAGTGCATTGTCAAATATTGAACGAGACTTTTCTGAAACAAAGGATTTTATTAAGAGTGGTGACCTTAGTTTCTATTTTGACATGAATTTTAATTCTCATGCTAGCCTCACACAGAAAGAAGCCATTAAACTTTTAGAGAGTCTTTTTAATGTATTTTTAAAACCTATTGCCAAATATATGCCGACTAATTGGCAAAGTGAATATACTCACTTTTTAAGCAATACTGAATATTTTAAAAACAGGCAAGTAAATAAAATTCAACATAAACTATACCAAAGAATGTGTAATCAGTTGAAGAATAAATTGACCACTGATATAAACAAAATAATAAGATAATGAAAAAGTCAATAATAATTTCTGCCATAACGTTCATTACGTTGGGACTACTTCTAGTCCCAATCGGCTGTGCTATAGCTCCGCAGACTTGGTATCTGTTTCTGGTTTCTGCATTAGGCTTTGCTGTCATTGTCTTTCTTCTCTTGTTCTATGGAGCACGGGCACTAGAGATAAAGTCTGAACTTCTGAACAACAGAATTGCTGCTATGTCGTCAAGGAACGAAGAGTTAATGAATGACTCAACTAAAGAGCTGAAAGCTATTAATGAAAAATTTGCTCTAATAATAGCAAGCCACGAAAAGGCATATTCTGAATTATCAGCATCTTTAACAGGCATTCAGAACAAGATAGAGTCTTCTTACAGAAGCCTTGCTGAAACAGTAAATGCATTACAGAAGAATACAATAGAAGCTATTTCTGCTTCAGTTCATTCAATTGCAGAATCAAACGACAAATACACAGAAAGGATAGTTTCTGTTTATAAGGAGCTTCAAAGCAATGAAGCAAATGTAATTGAAAAAGAGGCAGAGCGAATATCTAACTGCATTGATAGCCTCAGTAAACAATCTTTAGAGAACATTCAGCAACATACTAAGCTCGTTGAAAATAAATTTGAGGAAATAAATAAGTCTTTAGTTTCATCAATGGACAAAGTATCTGTTGATTTAAAGACCTCTATTGGTCAGATACAGGATCAGATTATATCTGTTTCTACAAATATTACCGAATCAATAGATAAATTTCAAGGGCAGATACAACAGTCTATTTCTAATGCAAGCGATTCCCTTTGTAATTTAAATAAGACGAACTCGGAACAGTTACTTTCTTCTTTGAAACAATCTTTCAGTGAAGTAAACAGTATATTAAAGAATCTCGGACTTGATAATGCTAAGAACCTTGTTCAGGTAACAGGTAAACTTGATGACTCCCTATCTCAGATAGACAGTACATACAAAGAGTTTGGCGAAAAGAACAATAAGATCATCACGGAAATCTCTGATCAATATAACAATGTATTAGAGAAGGTAGGTCAGAAGAATGAAGAGATGACCCAATCATTGAAAACAGTCATAGAAGATAATCTAAAGAAACAACAGAACTCTATTGGAGGAACTGTAAACGAAATGATCGAGACTCTTTCAAAGACGATAGATACATTGTTTGATAACTTTAGTCTGTCTTTCGATGAATATAAGGGATCATTAACAAGCAGTATTAATAAGATAAAAGATGATTTTGAAAGTTCTTTGGAAGAAAGCCAATCCGGATTTAACAATGTTGTTAGAGATATTCGTGAATCTCTAGATGACATTAGAGACGCCACGGATAATCTACAAGTAACGTTAGGAGGCGATTTGAGCGCCGCCTTGGACAACTTGGCTGGTTATATAAAACATTATGACGAGCTGAAGCAAAGTGATATCAATACGATTAAAGAAATAGAGAATTTATGCAGGAAGAAATAGATAATGCTGCATGGTTAAAAGACAAAATCGCCTATGACCGACTTTCTCTTTCTCTTAATCTAGAGATATTGTTGCAAGCAAGGAAAGACCCAAAGTTAAAAGACAGACTAAAGGCTCAAGAACTATGTCTTGAAAAAGCTGAGGAGTATCTTGCTTGTGGCTACGAAAGGGATGCAGCACAGTTTTACGGCATCTATTTGATGGTGCAGAAGAAGAAATAGACAGATAAAAATACATCAATTGATAAAAAACAACTTCTCTGTCATCTTTTGGCACATCTGTAATCTACCTTTGCGTTCGTAATTCAAAATATTTTGATTATGAGTAGCAGAAGAAAGATTAACAGAAATGTAGCTAGGAGTTGGGCTATCGTTGGCAACAGTATGAGATATAAGCGTGCAGCTGTCAAGGAGGCAAGCTGGAATTCGCTCGATGACATCAAGGTAGAAGTTTTTGATGGAATACTCATTACGTTGTCGCCGCACAATAGTGGCAAGAGCCTGAACGTGCAGAAACGATTACTTCGTCGCATCGTGGAGAAACGGCAGGCTCAGATAGCTCACAGATACATAGGACACACCGAAGACCTAACGGCTTCGCATATAGCCTCAGCCTACTCATCGAAGTGCATGATGATGTTACACCAATATCAAAACTGTATCTGATTATGACAGCAATCGTAGGAATCTTGAACAAGCGGGCGGCAGTGTTGGCGGCTGACAGCGCA
>Ga0256871_1000872_pt1 | contig 13841 bp, 13 predicted proteins | sample RumenRJG_07RNA_FD_185439 | JGI IMG/M metagenome (GOLD analysis project Ga0256871, IMG submission 185439) | Metatranscriptome of bovine rumen microbial communities from Lethbridge, Alberta, Canada - Rumen RJG_07 (Metagenome Metatranscriptome) | ecosystem: Host-associated > Mammals > Digestive...
CAGATACAGTATCAAGATACACATTTTATTATGGCTGAAACTAAGCACATCAAGACAGCATTGATTTCCGTCTTTCACAAAGACGGCCTTGACGACCTTCTTAAAAAGCTCAATGAAGAGGGCGTTAAATTCCTCAGTACTGGTGGTACACAGAAATTTATTGAGGGCCTTGGCTACGAATGCCAGAAGGTAGAGGATGTCACCACTTATCCTTCTATCCTCGGTGGTCGCGTCAAGACACTTCATCCTAAGATATTCGGCGGCATCCTGGCCCGCCGTGATAACGAGGGTGACCAGGAGCAGATGAAGGAATATGACATTCCTGCCATCGACCTTGTCATCGTCGACCTTTATCCTTTCGAGCAGACCGTAGCAAGCGGCGCCCCTGAGCAGGACATCATTGAGAAAATTGACATCGGTGGCATCTCGCTCATTCGTGCAGGAGCCAAGAACTTCAAGGACGTGGTGATCGTGCCGAGCAAGGCAGAGTATCCTGTGCTGCTCTCCATTCTCAACCGTGAGGGTGCGCAGACAGAACTCGAGGACCGGCGCATGCTGGCCGAGCGTGCCTTTGCCGTGAGCAGCCACTACGACACTGCTATTCATGAGTGGTTCATGAAGCACTAATGCACTTTTATAAGCAATACTTTATTCTACAATTAACAAATGGGAATGTTTTCTTTCATTCAAGAAATTGCAATGGACCTGGGCACGGCCAACACGATCATTATCAGTGATGATAAGATTGTGGTTGATGAGCCGTCGGTAGTGGCTCTCGACCGCCGTACGGGCAAAATGATTGCCGTGGGTGAGAAGGCCAAGATGATGTATGAGAAGACTCATGACAATATACGTACTATCCGCCCGTTGCGTGATGGTGTCATTGCTGACTTCACTGCCTGCGAGCAGATGATGCGTGGTCTGATCAAAATGGTGCACACAGGCAGCCGCCTGTTCTCACCCTCACTGCGTATGGTCATCGGTGTGCCTTCGGGCTCTACGGAGGTGGAGCTGCGTGCCGTCCGTGACTCTGCTGAGCATGCCGACGGACGTGATGTCTATCTGATCTTCGAACCTATGGCTGCTGCCATAGGTATTGGCATCGACGTGGAAGCTCCGGAGGGCAATATGATTGTTGATATAGGCGGTGGTTCCACAGAGATTGCCGTTATCTCATTGGGTGGCATCGTGAGCAACAACTCCATCCGTATTGCTGGTGACGACCTCACTGCCGACATCCAGGAATACATGAGCCGCCAGCACAACGTGAAGGTATCGGAGCGTATGGCTGAGCGTATCAAGATACATGTGGGCTCCGCACTCACTGACCTGGGCGACGAGGCTCCGGAAGACTATATCGTACATGGTCCTAATCGTATCACAGCACTGCCTATGGAGGTGCCCGTGTGCTATCAGGAGATTGCCCATTGCCTTGACAAGACTGTGGCCAAGATTGAGAATGCCGTGCTCTCTGCCCTGGAGGCTACGCCGCCTGAGCTCTATGCCGACATCGTCAAGAACGGTATCTATCTCACTGGCGGCGGTGCGCTGCTGCGTGGCCTCGACAAGCGCCTGCAGGACAAGATTAATATTCCTTTCCACATCGCTGAGGATCCTCTTCACAGTGTGGCCAAGGGTGCCGGCATCGCTCTGAAGAACGTGGACCGCTTCTCGTTCTTGATGAGATAATCAATGCATAATCTTGTAGATTTCATACAACGCTACAACCACTGGTTCATTTTCTTGTTGCTTGAAGTGATAAGCCTGGTGCTGCTCTTCCAATACAACAGCTACCAGGGTAGCGTGTGGTTCTCCTCGGCAAATGCCATCTCGGGCCAGCTGCTCAGTTGGAATGCCGAGGTCGAATCGTTTTTCTCTTTGTCAAAGGCCAACCAGGAGCTTACGCAGCGCAACCTCTACCTTGAGCAGCAGGTGCGTATGCTGTCTGACCAGTTGACCGATGCTTCCCACGATTCCGGTTGGGCGCATCGCGATGAATTGGCGTTGCTTCGCAATATTAAGCTCATTCCGGCCAAGGTGGTGGGCAATTCGCTCAACCGTCACGACAACCTCATCACCATCGACAAAGGTGAGGCCGATGGCGTGCGCAAGGATATGGGCGTGGTCTGCGGCAGTGGTGTGGTTGGCATCGTGTATCTGGCTTCTGCCCACTACGCTGTGGTCATTCCTGTGCTCAACAATGAGTCCAACATCAGTTGCCGCATCCGTGGACGTGGCTACTTTGGCTATCTGCACTGGAATGGCGGCGACACGCGCCTGGCTTATGTGGAGGACGTACCCCGTCATGCCCGTTTCCGGCTCTACGATGATGTGGAGACAAGTGGTTATTCGTCCGTCTTCCCACCGGGCATCCTCGTGGGAAAGATTATGCATGTGTACAATTCCGTCGACGGTGTGTCTTACCGGCTGCAGGTGCGATTGTCGACCGACTTCGGCCGGCTGCGCGATGTTTGCGTCGTTGACAATGCACCGATGATGGAACAACTCAACGCCCTGCGTGCAGCTCAAGACTCGCTTCGGCCGAAAGAGGGCCATTAGTAAGAATAATGACTGTTGAGGCATGATGATTAAGAGACTTGTACATTAAGCTATGAACATTAAGGCATGAACATAAATTTCTTGAAACGGCTGTTGCTCTTCCTGGTGTTGCTGGTGGCGCAGGTGTTGGTGCTCAACCACATCCATCTCTTCGGCTACGCCACACCGATGCTCTATATCTATTTCGTCATCAGTTTCCAGCGGGGCTACCCGCGTTGGGCAGTGATGGTATGGAGCTTCCTGTTGGGCCTTGGCATTGATGTGGCCAATAACACACCAGGACTGGCTGCTGCGTCGATGACGTTGCTTGGATTGTTGCAGCCTTATGTGCTTGAGCTCTTCATGCAGCGTGATAGCGACGAAAATATGCAGCCAGCCATCATCACCATGGGACCTGGCACTTACCTGAGCTACGCCGCCATCCTCACACTTGGATTCTGCCTCGTGTTCTTCACGTTGGAGTCGTTCTCGTTCTTCAACTGGCTTCAGTGGTTGCTCAATGTGGTGTGCAGTTCGTTGCTGACGTTGCTGCTGGTGATGGTCATCGATAACTTGAGGAAACAATAGGCTAAGGTGATCGGGTGTGAGTAATGAGTCTGTTGTAACAGGTTGCGTGTTGAGATAGCAATTAGCGTGTTGAGATAACAATAAGCCGGCGGCGCTTTATCCGCTGGCAGAAAGGAGAGGAAGGACATTCGCATGAATAATTTTGACGTAGAGCATCGGAAGATTGTCATAGGTGGCGTGGCCGTATTCATTATTACGGTCTACATCATCCGTCTGTTCGCGCTCCAGCTCATGAGTGACGACTACCGCAAAAGCGCCGATTCCAATGCTTTCCTCAAGAAGGTTGAGTATCCTAGCCGTGGCATCATTCGAGATCGCAACGGAAAGCTGTTGGTGTACAATCAGCCTTCCTACGATATCATGGTGGTCATGAACGAGGAGCGTGGTCATCTTGACACGCTCGACTTCTGCCAGACGCTTGGCATCACAAAAGAATATTTCATCAAGCGAATGAACGATATCAAGGACACGAGAAAGAACCCGGGCTATTCTCGTTTCACACAGCAGTTGTTCATGACGCAGATTGATGACAAGAACTTCAGCGTCTTCCGTGAGAAGATGTTCCGCTTCCCGGGTTTCTACATCCAGAAACGTACTGTCCGCCAATACCAATATCCTTATGGCGCACATGTGTTGGGTGAGGTGTCCGAGGTGTCACAGTCTGACATCGATGAGGATCCCTATTACCAGCCCGGTGATTACATTGGCAAGCTCGGTGTGGAACGAAGCTATGAGAAGTACTTGCGTGGTGAGAAGGGCGTGCAGATCCTGCTGCGCGACGCGCATGGTCGTGTGCAGGGACATTACATGAATGGCCGTTACGACCGCCGCCCACGCCCCGGTCACGATCTGACGCTTGGCCTTGACGTGCGTCTGCAAGCGCTTGGCGAGAAAATGCTGGAAGGAAAAATCGGTGCCATCGTCGCCATCGAGCCGTCTACAGGCCAGGTGCTGTGCATGGTGTCGTCGCCCAGCTACGACCCCCGTCTTCTTGAGGGTCGCAATCGCTCTAAGTACCATCGCCAACTGACGCACAACGTATGGAAGCCATTGCTCAACCGTGCCATCATGGGTCAGTACCCGCCGGGCTCTACCTTTAAGACCTCCCAGGGACTGACGTTCCTCAGCGAGGGTATCATCACGCCCAACACACAGTTCCCTTGTCACCATGGCTTCTATTACCGCGGTTTGCACGTGGGCTGTCACGGTCATGCCTCTCCGTTGAGCCTTGTGCCGGCCATCAGTACCTCCTGCAATGGCTACTTCTGTTGGGGATTGTTCTATATGATGAGCAACCGGCGCAAGTATCCAACGGTGCGGGATGCCATGAATACGTGGCGTGACTACATGGTCAGCATGGGCTTTGGCTATCGCCTCGGCATCGACCTGCCAGGTGAGAAACGTGGACTGATACCTAACGCGCAGTTCTATGACAAAGCCTATCACGGCAGCTGGAATGGCTTGACCGTCATCAGTATCGCCATTGGACAAGGTGAGGTCAACCTCACGCCGTTACAGATTGCCAACCTTGGTGCTACCATTGCCAACCGCGGCTATTATTACATCCCTCATGTGGTGAGAAGCATCAAGGGTGGTGAGATTGACACGATGTATACGCGTCGTCATTATACGCGTGCCACACGCCGTGCCTACGATTATATCGTTGCCGGCATGCGTTCGTCAGCCCTAGGCGGCACCTGTAAGCACTTCCGCAATTTCGACTTCCCCATCTGCGGTAAGACGGGTACGGCGCAGAACCGTGGTCAGGACCACTCCGTGTGTATGGCCTTCGCCCCAATGGACAAGCCGAAGATAGCCATCGCCGTGTATGTGGAGAATGGTGGATTTGGTGCTGATTTCGCTGTGCCTATCGCCGGTGTGTTGCTTGAAGAATATATTAAAGGTAAGTTGTCGCCAGCCCGTCAACGGGAGGCCGAACAACTTCAGAAGAGAAGAATAGCTTATGGCTCAAGAAACAGATAAACGTCCAAGTGTAATGCGCAGTCTTGACTGGTGGACCGTAGGCATCTATCTTGCGCTGTTGGTGTTGGGGTGGATGAGTGTGTGCGGTGCCAGTTACACGTATGGTGAGACCGATATCTTCAGTCTCTCTACGCGTTCGGGCATGCAGATCGTGTGGATCGGCACGTCCTTGGTGCTGGGCTTCGTTTTGCTGATGCTCGACGATCGCTTCTACGATACCTTTGCTTATGTTATCTATGCGGCGTTGCTTCTGTTGCTCTTTGTCACCATCTTTAATCCTCACGAGATCAAGGGTTCGCGATCGTGGTTGGTGTTGGGACCGTTGCGCCTGCAGCCTGCTGAGTTTGCTAAGTTTGCGACTGCCTTGGCGGTGTCAAAGCTGATGAGTACCTACGGCTTCGACATGAAGAATCCTCGTCATTTCTTTGCGGCCATGGCTATCGTGCTGTTGCCGATGCTGTTTATCATTGGTCAGCGTGAGACGGGTTCAGCCTTGGTCTACCTTGCGTTCTTCCTCATGTTCTATCGTGAGGGCATGCCAGGCGCCATTCTCTTCACAGGAGTGGCGATGGTCATCTACTTCGTTGTCGGCATCAAGTATGAGCAAGTCATGCTGTGGGATACGCCCACGTCGGTGGGAAAGTTTGTTGTCTTGCTGCTGGTACAGTTGTTCTCAGCGTCGATGGTGTATATCTATGCCAACGACAAGCAGCGGGCATTATCGGTCAGCGTATCCTGTTTGCTGGCGACGCTCGTTATGCTTCTCTTCTCAGAGTTTGTCATTCCCTTCGACGTTGTATGGGTGCAGCTTATTCTGTGCGCCGCACTTATCGGCTTCCTGGTCTATCAAGGCCTCTCAACGCGCATCATGCATTATATGTTCATTGCGCTCTTTGCCATTGGTTCCATTATCTTTTTCTATAGTGCTGACTACGTGCTTAATGATGTGATGGAGCCTCACCAGCGCGTGCGTATCAACGTGCTGCTTGGCTTGGACGACGACCTTGCCGGTGCTGGCTACAATGTCCATCAGAGTGAGATTGCCATCGGTTCGGGAGGATTGAAGGGCAAAGGCTTCCTCAACGGCACGCAGACCAAGCTGAAGTTCGTTCCTGAGCAGGATACAGACTTCATTTTCTGCACCGTCGGCGAGGAGGAAGGCTTTGTGGGCTCTGCCGGTGTGCTGTTGCTTTTCCTTGCGCTTATCATTCGAATTATTCATCTGGCCGAACGACAACCATTCAAGTTCGGCAGGGTTTACGGCTATAGTGTGGCCAGCATCTTCCTTTTCCATGTCTTTATCAATGTGGGAATGGTGCTCGGGTTGACGCCTGTCATTGGCATTCCGCTGCCATTCTTCAGTTATGGTGGATCGTCGCTGTGGGGCTTCACCATTCTCTTGTTCATCTTCCTGAGAATAGATGCAGGCCGCAATCTGATAAGAACTTGATGCATTCTTGACAGCTCATTTCATCGACAACAGGTTACAGCTTCTTTGACAGGCAATCTTTGCTTTACTGATGTGGCGCCATAGTTTGAGTGACAGACCGTCTTCTTATCATTGATGAGCTGCTTTCGCTTGGTAGATGGACGTAGAATCATAAAGGCCCTTACAATAAGCATGACTCTTGTGGAGAGGCTTATTGTAAGGGTCTTTGCTGTTTGCCGGCGTTGGCTTGTTTTCGGGATTATAGTGTTATCTCTCCTGAGCCGTAGCACTTATGGTGCTGCTCGTCGTAGATGACGCAGAACTGCCCTGGTGCCACGCCATGTATGCGCTCGTCGCTATGGATGGTGTATAGGCCGTTTTCGTCGGTCTCTACCGTCGCCGGGTGGTATTCGGGTGTATGGCGTATTTTGAACGTCACGCGGTCGGGCAGGGTAGTGATGCCTTTTGTCAAGAAGTCGAAATCGTGAATGCAGAAGTCATTCTTGTAAGCAGTGTCGGGGTCATAGCCATGCGAGACGTAGAGGATGTTATTGTTCACGTCTTTCTTTACCACAAACCATGGGCCGCCTCCGAGTCCGAGTCCCTTGCGCTGCCCGATTGTGTGGAACCACAATCCTTTGTGTTCACCGATGACCTTACCGGTTTCCAGTTCGACGACATCGCCAGGTTGCTCTCCAAGGTAACGGCGTACGTATTCGTTGTAGTCGATGTTGCCAAGGAAGCAGATGCCCTGTGAGTCTTTACGCCTGGCGTTGATCAGATGTTCCCGTTCGGCAATCTCCCTTACCTCATTCTTCTCATAGTGTCCGATGGGAAAGATGGCTTTCTCAAGTTGCCACTGGTAGATCTGGGCCAGAAAGTCGGTCTGGTCCTTTACGGGGTCAGGGCTTGTGGTGAGCCATTTACGGCCATCAATCCATTCGGTTTGTGCATAATGTCCGGTGGCTATCAGGTCGTAGTTATGTCCCATCTTCTCGTCGAAGGCGCCGAACTTGATGAGCCGGTTGCACATCACGTCAGGGTTGGGCGTGAACCCTGCTTTCACCTTTTCCATGGTGTAGCGGGTCACCTGGCTCCAGTATTCCTTATGGCAGTCCACGACTTGCAGCTTGCAGTGATATTTAGCGGCAACGGCGGTGGCCATTTCCAAGTCCTCTTCTGAGTTACAGTCCCATTCTTCTTTTTCCTCGGGGCCTATCTTAATGTAGAAGCAGTCAGGATGAAGGCCGCGACTGACGAGCTCATATACGACGACACTGCTGTCGACACCGCCCGAGAGCAGTACGGCAATGCGTGCTTTATTGATATCTTGCATGTTTTCTTTGTTATTGATGCGATGAAGGAAAAGTCTACAAGGCCGATGGCGGTCTACAGATTGTAAGTGACGGATTATTTGGCGTTGGTGTCGCCGTTGTCTGTTGTCGATGCAGTGGCGACTGGCTGCTTTGCCTTTTGCTGTCCTTCCTTTTGCTGTTCTTCTTTCTCCCTTTCTTTCTGTTCTTTCTTGCGTTGCTGTTCCTCCATGGCTTGGTTGTATGCCTTTTCTATGGGGTCTTCAGAGTCGTCCATTTCCTTGAATTTCTCCCTTGTGATGCGCAGGTGCTTCCTGTCGCGCCGTCCACGCTTGTCCAGGATATTGGCGAAGTCGAAGGAAAGGCCTGATGAAGAGTTGAGGACGGTTGTGTTTCGTTTCCATCGGTTAACCTTGTCCTTGATGGTTGTTTTCCCCCAAACCGTCACTTCTCCTATGCTTTTGCCCTCCGGAATAAGGTAGGTGGTATCTTTCAGCTCCTTACGGAACATTACTTCGGACAGGTAGCTGGCCTTGGAGACGACAAGTGTGTCGAAGTCGTCGGGCACGTAGCAAATACCTCTGTAGTTAGAGGTGTCGCGGTATCCGTTTTCTGTGGAAACGATGACGCCGCGTATGGGGACACGTGTCTCTATGTCGCATACGACAAGGCGGTGCTGCTTTTGCTGCGCAGTGATATGTGTTACCGCCAATAGGAATATGGCCAGTAAAAGAAGTCTGTACATAGCCTTTCAGTTTGGTATATATAATAATGTGTGGGATGTAAGGGTAGCACCTTGCAATGAGTCGGATTGAATGGCTGTTTATGCTTTGGCAGCAGCTATCGACGGCCAGTCATTGAGCAGGTCCGTGATGGCAGGGTAGAGCAGGTTGCACCCTTCGTTGGTGAGTGCGCTGTCAGGCAGTGGGCCGCTGTTGATGGCCACGGTGAAGATATGTGCTGCCACGCCCGATTTTACTCCCAATGGTGCGTTTTCGACGACGATGCCTTCCCAAGGCTGCAGTTCACCCGCCTTACGCAGTCCCGTCTGATACGGATCGGGATCAGGCTTCCCGCGTCTGACGTCGTAGGCGGTGGTGATATGGTCTGGTGTCAGAAAGTCGCTGAAGTCGGTGAGCAATCGGTTGATGAGTGGTTTTTGAGCGCTGCCTGTCACTACGTTCACGCTCATTCCGCACGCCTCTATCTGTTGCATGAGCGTCTTGACGCCTTCGAAGATCGGCGCCTCCGGCATGTTGTGGAAGATGCGTGCCTTCTCCTGATAAATTTCTTTGGCGCGTTCCTCACTGATGGTAATGCCTTTTTCTCTTTCGACCATCCGACGCACGGTGTCGAAGCCACGTGCTCCTTCTGTGGCATAAGCGTCGTGTTTGGTCATGTGCACGCCGAATTCTGCCAGCGACTGTGTCCATGCGATGGCGTGATGAGGCATGGAGTCGTAGATGACACCGTCCATGTCGAATAATACTGCTTTCGGGTTGAAAACGGGGCACTCCTTAGGATAGAGCTCTTCCAACATGGCGTTGTAGTTGCTGATGGCTTGCTGAATGTTTGGCATGATATTGTTTGAAAAGAAGGTTGCCCCTTCCCTGTGCGGGGAGGGGCAGCCTATACAGACCGATGATTAGTCGGCGAGAAATATTAAGAATGATGTAAACCTGTGTTTACTTCTCCTTGGCCAGGCGCTCTTTGATGGCTTTGGTCTCGGCCTCATAGCCGGGCTTGCCAAGCAGAGCAAACATATTCTTCTTGTAAGCCTCCACACCGGGCTGGTTGAATGGGTTGACACCCTCCATCAGACCGCTGATACCGCAAGCCTTCTCGAAGAAGTAGATGACCTGTCCGAGGTAGTACTCGTTGAGCTGGGGCACGCTGACACGGATGTTGGGCACGCCACCGTCGACGTGAGCCAGACGAGTGCCGAGCTCAGCCATCTTGTTGACCTCGTCGACGCGCTTGCCCTCCAGGAAGTTCAAACCGTCGAGGTTCTCATCGTCGTGTGGGAAGAGCAGACGCTGGTTAGGCTCCTCAATTGACAGCACGGTCTCGAAGATAGAGCGCTCGCCCTGCTGGATCCACTGACCCATGGAGTGCAGGTCGGTCGTGAAGTCGCAGGCAGCTGGGAAGATACCCTTGCCGTCCTTGCCCTCGCTCTCTCCGTAGAGCTGCTTCCACCACTCAGCGATGAAGTGCAGCTTCGGCTGGAAGTTGGCAATGATCTCAATCTTCTTGTTGGCCTGTGTGTACAGCGCCTGACGTGTAGCAGCGTAGAGCGCTGCAATGTTCTCGCTGAAGGGCTTGTCGCTGGCAGTAGCCTTCTCCATGTCCTGTGCACCTTTTACGAGGGCCTTGATGTCGAATCCTGCCACGGCGATGGGCAGCAGTCCCACCGGTGTGAGCACTGAGAAACGGCCGCCAACGTTGTCGGGAATGACAAAGGTCTGGTAGCCTTCCTTCTCAGCAGTTTTGCGTGCAGCACCTTTCACGGCGTCGGTGATGGCGACGATCACCTTTTTGGCTGTTTCCTTGCCGCGTTGTGCCTCGCACTGCTTCTTGAGCAGTCGGAAGGTGAGCGCCGTCTCAGTGGTGGTACCGCTCTTGGAGATATTGATGACGCCGAAGCGCTTGTCTTTCAGATAAGAGGTGAGCTCAGCCAGGTAATCCTCGCTGATGCTGTTGCCTGCGAAGATCACATTAGGAGTCTTGTTGGTATCGTTGACGAGCCACTGCAGCGAGTTGCCGAGTGCCTCGATGACGGCGCGTGCGCCGAGATAAGAGCCGCCGATGCCGGCCACGACGACTGTGTCGCACTCAGAGCGCAGCACTTCGGCGCATGCCTCCACGTCGTTGAGGAAGTCATCGGTGGTCTGGCTGGGCAGATGGAGCCAACCGAGAAAATCGTTGCCTTCACATGTGCCGGCCTCCAGGGCGTCCTGGGCAGCCTGCGCTTTTGATGCCAAGCCTTCCACAGCTCCGTTGGCAAGGAACTGAGTGGCTTTTGTAATGTCTAAACTAATGTTACGCATTGTTTTTGTTATTTTAGTTTATCAGAAAAATATCAACGTGATATGTCTACTTAAAGGTGTTTGTGAGCGCTTTAATCTCTTGCTGTGCGTTGGCTTGCTCATAGAGGATGCGGTACATGGCATTGAGAATGGGCATGTCGATGTGGTATTGCTTGTTGATCTCGGTCATGCATCGTGTGCCGTAATAGCCTTCGGCAATCATCTTCATTTCTATCTGTGCGCTGTTCACGCTGTAGCCCTTGCCAATCATCAGTCCGAAGCACCGGTTGCGTGAGAAGTTGGAGTAGGAGGTAACGAGCAGGTCGCCGAGGTAGACGCTGTCGTTGACGTTGCGCTTCACGGGGTTGACGGCGGCCAGGAACCGGTCCATCTCCTGCACGGCATTTGACACGAGTATGGCCTGGAAGTTGTCGCCATATTGCAGTCCGTCGCACATGCCGGCGGCAATGGCGTAGACGTTTTTCAGCACGGCCGCATACTCAATGCCGATGACATCGGTGGCTTCCTTCGCCTTGATGAAGCTGTTGGACAGCACGTCAGCAAAAGCCTTTGCCTTCTCCACGTTGTGACAGGCGATGGTGAGGTAGGTGAGCCGTTGCATAGCTACTTCCTCGGCATGTGAGGGACCTCCGATGATGGCGATGTTGTCGTAGGGCACACCGTATCTGTTATGGAAATACTCCGAGCACACGACGTTCTCGTCGGGCACAATACCTTTGATGGCGATGACGATGAACTTATTCTTGATATCGACCGTGAGCTTCTTCAGATGGTCCTTCAGATAGGGCGACGGTGTGACGAAAATCAACGTGTCGTAGGCCTCGGCGGTATGGTTGAGGTCGGACGAGAACGCTATCTCGTTGACGTCAAACTGCAGGCTGGTGATGTAGGCAGGGTTGTGACCGGTACGCTTGAAGTCGGCAATGCGGTCGTCCCGTCGCATGTACCAGCCTATGCGATGAGTGTTGCTCACCACGACTTTAGCCAGGGCCGTTGCCCATGAGCCTCCGCCGATGATTGCTATGTTGCCACAATTATACATGATGTAAGATTGACGTAGGCCGGCCCGTGTGCCGCAGGGTGCGTATGCGACACTTGTGAGCCGGTTTCCGTTTTTAAAATATTATGCCTGCGCCTTGTCAATCCATTGCTGGATCTCCTCCACGCTTGGTTTCTCATAGTTGAGTTTATACTTCTTGTTGATTTCCAGCATCTTCTGCTGCAGTCCCTGAGCTTTCTGTGCCCGGATGTCGGAGATAAGATTGAAGCCTGCCTTACGCAGCACGTACACCCAGTTCTCGGGTACGCCGATCTTCTCCTCCCAGTCCTTGACTGATGTCTGCGGCATCTTTACCTCAGGCTTGAGTTGCGGGAAGAGCATTACCTCCTGAATGTTTTCCTTGCCGGTCATGAGCATCACCAGACGGTCTATGCCGATGCCGATGCCGCTTGTGGGCGGCATGCCGTATTGCAGCGCACGCAGGAAGTCGTGGTCGATGATCATGGCCTCGTCGTCGCCCTTGTCGGCGAGCTTCATCTGGTCGACGAATCGCTGCTCCTGGTCGATGGGGTCGTTGAGCTCAGAGTAGGCATTGGCCAGCTCCTTACCGTTGACCATCAGCTCGAAGCGCTCGGTGAGTCCGGGCTTGGAGCGGTGCATCTTCGTCAGCGGTGACATCTCGACGGGATAGTCGATGATGAACGTGGGCTGGATGAAAGTGCCCTCGCAGTACTCGCCAAAGATCTCGTCGATGAGCTTGCCCTTGCCGAAGGTCTCGTCCACGGAGTCCATCTTCAGCTTGTTCATGGCGATGTCGCGGATCTCTTCCTCTGACAGACCGTTGAGGTCGTAGCCGGTCTTCTCCTTGATGGCGTCGAGAATCGGCAACCGGCGGAACGGAGCCTTGTAGCTGATCACCTTGCCCTGATATTCCACCTCGTCCTTGCCGTTGACGGCGATGCAGATGGTCTCAAGCAGTTGCTCGGTGAAGCTCATCATCCAGTTGTAGTCCTTGTAGGGCACATACAGTTCCATGCATGTGAACTCCGGATTGTGGTATTTGTCCATGCCTTCGTTGCGGAAGTTCTTGCCTATCTCGTAGACACCCTCGAAGCCGCCGACGATGAGGCGCTTGAGGTAGAGCTCGGTGGCAATGCGCATGTACATGTCGATGTCCAGGGCATTGAAGTGTGTGATGAACGGACGGGCCGAGGCACCTCCGGGAATGTTTTGCAGGATAGGTGTTTCCACCTCGGTGTAGCCATGCTTGTCGAAGAACTGGCGCATGGTGCGGAGCACGGTGGCGCGCTTGAGGAAAGTCTCCTTTACGCCGTCGTTGACGATGAGGTCGACGTAGCGCTGACGGGCCCTCATCTCGGGGTCGTCGAACTTGTCGTAGGCCACACCGTCCTTATATTTCACGATTGGCAGTGGCTTGAGGCTCTTTGAGAGCAGGGTGAGTTCCTTGGCATGGACAGAGATTTCTCCTGTCTGTTTCTTGAAGAAAAAGCCCTTGATGCAGATGATGTCACCGATGTCGAGCAGTTTCTTGAACACGACGTTGTACAAATCTTTGTTTTCATCGGGGCAGATGTCGTCGCGGGTGATGTACACCTGGATGCGTCCCTTGCTGTCCTGCAGCTCAATGAAACTGGCCTTGCCCATGACGCGGCGGCTCATCATGCGACCGGCGATGGTCACGTCGAGCTTCTCGTCATCGTGGAAATTGGCCTTGATGTCTTCCGACCAGTTTGTTACGGGGTATTCTGCGGCAGGATAGGGATTGATGCCCATGTCGCGCAACTGTTGCAGGCTCTGGCGGCGGCCGATCTCCTGCTCACTCAATTCTAAGATATTCATTATCTGTCAAAATTATCTTCTTATGTAGTCAGTACGAGACTGATACAACGTTATTAACTGCCAATACCAATGTCGCATTACCG
>Ga0256871_1000873_pt1 | contig 13840 bp, 2 predicted proteins | sample RumenRJG_07RNA_FD_185439 | JGI IMG/M metagenome (GOLD analysis project Ga0256871, IMG submission 185439) | Metatranscriptome of bovine rumen microbial communities from Lethbridge, Alberta, Canada - Rumen RJG_07 (Metagenome Metatranscriptome) | ecosystem: Host-associated > Mammals > Digestive...
AGAAAAATCAAGGGACTATACTTATAGATAGATAAAATAGACATAATGAGTACTTATTATCACATGGTAATTATTCACAAAAATTTAGCCGAAAAGGATACGAAAATATGAATATAACTTCCTAGCATAATAAAAAAGAGGGAAGAAACTCTAAAGAAAGTATTAAAAACAACATCTAGAGAGTATTTGTGCAATTTGTAATGGGAACCTTGATTTTTCGGCATTTTTAGATATCTCAAATAATTGACTTTAAGAAAACTGGAGCTATAATAGACTTGTAATGATATATTCATCATAGTGTATAACATGTACGCAATGATTCATCAAAGTGCATAACATACACAATGATTCACCAAAGTGCATAACATACACAATTTTCTCTATATTATTATGAAGCTAAATTTGTGGCAAAGCTGCTGAAAGACAGCGACGCAAAGCTAGAGGGCCTCTGAGGGAGTCAGTTCTTCTATTTGTGGATATCTGTGGGGACGGATATCCTGGGCAATATTAGGGTAGGGAACAATTCAATATCACTCGTGGTAGCCAGTTGCATTTAGTTGAGACGCGTTTATTCGCATGCGTTAGCGGATGAGTGTTCTTATGCGTCTCAATCCTTCTAATGCGCGATGCCACGTCTAAATTCTGCACCGCAATTGTCGCGTGTCGCGGTGCTTTTTTTATGTGCCGACGATCCATATCGTAGATTTTAAGGGCTATGGCATGTAACGCAAGCCCATGTGTTACAAGAAATAAGCGAAGGACCTAGTCAAAAGAGTAACGCAAGCCCATGCATTACTAATGAGGGTTACCAGCCCAGGTATCCTCCATACATACCCTACAGCGTATCCTACCAATCGCTGTATGTACAACCTAACGGCCCAACCCAAGGCCAAAAGCGTACAACATACCTACCGTTTGTTGTACAAATGAACGGCCCAACCCAAGGCCAAAAGCGTACAACATACCTACCGTTTGTTGTACAAATGAACGGCCCAACCCAAGGCCAAAAGTAAAACCTGTAGCGTCATATGATAGACACTGCGAAGAGAAGCAATGATATCCCTAACATTGCGTTTGACTGGCATAGAAGAGACATAAGAGAAACAAAGAAGCAAAGAAATTAAGAAACAAAGAAATTAAGAGATTACATAACAAGAGGATGCATCGTGCATGTGAAATCATTCGATGCAAGAAGAGCTTGTAATAGGTAGGGGAGAATCCTATGCAAAGAAAGAAAAAGAGATTTACAAGGATTGCCGCGATTAGTCTCACGGCAGCCTTAGCGATGTCTATGTCCTTCCCAGTTTTCGCATACCAGGGGAAAACGGACACCCGAGGCAATCATCGATCTATAATTACTACGTCTGTCCTCCCGACAGGTGAGAAGACAAGCCATTTTACTAGCGGAACAGCGGTGAAAGCAAGCCATTCTACTAGCGGAACAGCGGTGAAGGCTGCCATGTCTACCACCAAAACTACGGCGGTAGAGACCTACACGCCATCTACCGCAACGGAGAAGGATTATGACGTAGCCATTCGTCTGGTGACGATTACAGATGAGGGAGAGTCTGTCCTGCAGACCCAATACGGTAAGTACGGGGACAGCTTCGGCCCACAGGGAACCCTTGTGGTCCGTGATACCTACTATGATCAGTCCACCAAGTCCGACTACGATCTACTGACAGCTAAGGGAGAGTCCACCAAGCAGACTGATCCGTCTGCATTCAGCGGAACTCTTACAGCAGGTCAGGAGACCATTCCAAGTAGTGCCACATTGGCCACCAATTCTGATGGCAAGCCGGAGCTCACATTCTACTATGTGAAGCATGCCGAGGATGAGCGCACCATTACCTTGAATGCAGTCACTCCAGAAGGAACCGTACTGAAATCCATTCAGAAGACAATTACACAGGACACAGATGTAGAGGCCGCTAAGGAACTGGGAGAGAAGTTCACTGAGAACGGCTTGGTTTACGTCGCCCCTTCGGAAATGTATACCATGCTCTTCACTGGTGATACCGTCCAGAATATTACCTATGCAGTTGCTGGCTCAATTGAATCCGAGGGCTACTACATCACCGTTAAGTATGTGGACAGCGATAGCAAGCAGGTGCTGGCAAGTAGACAAGTCTTTGTGAAGAGCAACGACAAGGCGAAAAAGTACATCGCACCACGTACCCTTGCGATCACCAATGATGGTAAGACTACCTATTATAAAGTGGATCAGAATAAGAAGGATAATTCTTACGAATTCACCCATAAGAAGGATAGCACCAAGCGTGAGTACACTGTCTACTACATCAATGATGTGAAGAATCGCCAGGACTATACCTGGTACATTCTCCAGTATGATGCAGCAACCAATCAGTGCATCAATATCATCCAGAGAACCGTAAAGTACGGGGAAACTGTGGAGTTCAATGCCAAGAAGGAGGACTTACCTAAGGGGTATACCGTAAATCAGTCCTTCAATAAGGTACTGAAGCACACTTATGGCGATGGAGAGCGTAGTACCTATGTCTACTACGATCCAGAAGGCTATAACACCAAGACCGTGCACAAGAAGGATGTCACCTTCCGCTACATGGTAATTGACGACACGGTAAATGGTCATGAGATTTTCCCAGAGGAGACAGACCTGGTTAAGACCCATATGGAAGTCACTGATCAGAAGCCGGACTCTGCAGATGATCAGAACCGCGACACCGTAGCAGAGACGGAATATAAGCTTCCGGAGAGGATCTCCTTCAAGGGAGAGGAGTATGAACTGGTTAAGGGACAGGTGAATCCTGTACTTTTAAGCTACTATTCTCCTCGTAGCACCTACACCTTCTATTATAAAAATGTGAAGGATGTGAACTTCTATACCATTAAGACAGAGATCATTCATGAGGCAGAGATCCTAGACGGTAATATCACCTACGTGATTGTTCCAGGCGTAACACGTACCATTATTACCCAGGTTGGAACAGGCATCAGCCGCCCAGTCCAGGTCAATGATAATACAGGTGCAGAGATCGGTAATAATGGCGATGCCAATGCAAATGGAGCCAATGGCGGTGATGCCAACGGTGGAGATGCCAATGGTGGCACAGATACCAGTATCGACGGCATCGACACCGATGAGATCCAGACACCTCAGGCAAATATAAAGCTCGATGAAAAGAACGGGAATAACTTCCCTGTGGTGCCAATCGTAATGGCAGTTGCAGTAGCAGGACTCGTGCTAATGGCAAGTGGCCTGATGATTCGAAGAAAGAAATTACAGTTTGTAAATAAGGGTCAGTCCTACGATCCAAGTAAGGAAGACCAGGGAACAGATGCAACAAACCAGGAAGATAAGAAGGGAGGAAATCAGTAATGAAGAATAAACTTAAAAGTATTCTATCAATTGAAATCCCATTCCTCTATCTAAAGAAGACCCTGGCATTGGTTTTGATTGCAGGAATGGTGCTAACCAATGGAGACTTTGCCCTGTTAGGGCATACCGTGGTTGAGGCTGCAGCAAGTAGCTTCAAGGCCAACGACACTAGCGTTGACTTAGATACACCAGAGCCTTGGCAGGCTATGGCCAATGCCAAGAATAATATCACCGATAAGTCAGGAGTCAGCCAGTCCGTTCTCGGAAAAGCTTGGCTCTATGGCGTTGTAGCCAATGAGTGGACCTTCAATGGTGAGTCAGAGACGAACTTTGCAGTAAAGACCCTAAGCGGCAGTGTTGGACAGATTGGTGGACAGACTGGTGTCACTGATAAGGCCGAGGGAGACCTCTCTGCTGAGTCAATGGTAGGAGAGTCCACCACCAATGGTGCAGTACAGATTAAGGGAGTCCCAGAGACTATAACTCTGCCAAAGGGACAGGAATCGAAGTTTTCTGACGGCTGCGGTGGCTTAATCTATAAGTATGACACCAAGGAAAATATCGAGGCAGCCATCGAAGCAATGCGAAGCCATGTAGCACAGCAGTCAGATGCAATGGCAAAGAAGAATAGTATCCCTGACTATAGTAAGGTGGTTCGTGGTGACTCTGCACAGAAGATCACCCTGGACTTCACAGAGTCTCCTGAGGGTACCATCTATGTAAATGTAGACCAATGGGAAGTAAACGACTGGAGTCTTTCTCGGGCCTTTGAGGAGAATGGTGGAATCACCATCAAAAAGAAGTCTAACCAGATCATCGTATTTAACTTCAGCGGCACTGAAGTTAACCTGAATAAGATGATTATCGAAGAGGGCGGTAAGTCCCAGGATACCGTTGGCATCGCCAATACACCAAGTAGCTCCAATGACATCATTGAGGGCCTCTACTTCAATATGCCGAATGCAACCGAGGTTTGCCTGCAGGACTCTGCAGGTATCTTCATCGCACCAAAAGCGACGGTTACAACTGGTGGTGTCGGCGGTGGATGGCTAATCTGCGACAAGCTCATCAATGGCTGTGAGTGGCACTTTACCAATGGTAAGCTGCCAGATACATACGGCAAGGATTCTGTACAGTTCCACGTTGTGAAGAATATTGCAGGAAAGCCAGCAGACAAGGATGGGTTTACATTTACCCTGTCTGAAAAAGATGGAGATGAATGGAAGACCATCCAGACCAAGACCAATAAGGGTTCTGCTATCGACTTCGACAGTATCGAGTACAAGTACGACACCAAGAATCCAAATCAGGAAGTAAAGCTCTACCGCATCTCAGAGGAAGACAAGCAGACTCTGAATGGGGTTACTTATAATGCAGAAAAGACCGACTACTACGCACGTGTCACCCTAGATAAGACCTCGGCGGCAGGCCAGGGGAACTCTAACAACTATAGTGTCAAGGCCAGCGTAGCCTACTATAAGGATGAGGCTTGCAGCCAGCTAATCGATACAGAGACCCCTGTATTCAATAATACAGAGGCCAATGGAAGTCTGCTGGTTCTAAAGAGCGTAAGCGGTCCTAAGGGATTTGAACTGACAGATGACCAGAAGCAGGCGATTGTCTTCACAGTAAGTGATTCGAATGGGGCGACCATCGCAAGCTTCACCTACAAGAATATGCTGGATCATTCTGGTGTCACACTGCCAGATGGCTCTGTGGTCCAGGTGACCTATGAGAAGGGTGGTGTGAAGCTGTCCAATCTGACTCCTGGTAGCTACACTGTAAGTGAAAATGTAGACCAGGCCAAAGATGTGGCAGGTTACGCCCATACAACTAGGGTAACAGTTGATGGAAAAGAAGAGACTACAAACAGTGGAACTGTCAAAGTAGAAAGTGCAAAGGATGCATCCATTGCCTTCAAGAATAGCTATGCACAGGCATCTGTAGAACTGAATGGTACGAAGACCATCGATGGTAACACACCTAAGGATCAGGAATTCGCATTCAGTCTCTATAAGGCAAGTAAGAATGAAAGGTCAGGAGACTTTGAACCCGGCAAACACATTCAGACCGTTCGGAATAATGGAGAGGGTAACTTTAGCTTCTCTACCATTACCTATTCCAAGGAGGGAACCTATTACTACTTCATCCTAGAAGAGGATCCAAGTCGGGATGCTAAGGGACAGGATACTGGTATCAAGAAGAATACCCAGAAGTATCTGGTAACAGTTGTAGTCCAGAAGAATAACGATGGAAGCCTTACTGCAGAGGCACCAAGCTATCAGGAGATGGCATCTATTACCACTAATGGAAAGTCCACGAAGCCTTCTAACACAGCAGCCTTTATGAATACTACAGAGAAGTCTCTTGGAAGCATCTCCCTGTCTGCAAAGAAGGAACTAATAGGCCGTGATCTAAAGGCTGGAGAATTCACCTTCGAATTAGTGGCAGCAGATCAGGATGGAAAGCCAATTACCGAAAATGGTAAGGAAGTCATCCTGCAGTCTGTTAAAAATTGTGTGAAGAAGGCAGATGGATCCAATAATATCCAGTTTAAAGAGATCACCTATCAGAAGGACCTCTATAATGGAATCGACCAAAGAGGAACCTACTACTACATTGTTCGTGAGAAGCAGGGTACAGATAGCCATATCGCCTATACCAAGGTCACCTATCTGGTAAGGGTGAATGTTACAGATTCGAAAACAGATGGAAAGCTTGAGGTAGAAAAGTCTATTCAGCTCCTGTCTGATGGAACGAGCAATGAGACAGCTAAGGCAACAAATACAAATAAGGAAAATATTGAGTTTGTAAATACCTATAGCGCATCTGGTTCTATTACAATCAGCGGAAAGAAAACTGTGAATGGTAAGGCTATTGATGACCAGGAACAGTCTATTTCTGGTGCCAAGAATCAGGAATTTATCTTTCGCTTAGACCAGATGGATGGAGATGGTGTCAAGGCTAGCGAGAAGAGGGATGGACTCCATCGCACAGTGGAGACCGATGCATATGGTCGGTTTACATTTGAAAAGATTCCATACACCTTAGATGATGCGGGAAATACCTATTACTACAAGCTGTCTGAGGATACATCTAAGCTACAGGCTGGCTATAGCAAGGACTTCGATGATCAGTACATCTCTGTAAAGGTAGCGAAATCCGATAAGGATGATGGTACCTTGAAGTTAACCATTAGCTCTAAGACCTATGACAAGGATGGTAAGGCTAAGAAGTCTGATGTAGGGACGATTCATGCAACTAATGTAGACTACACCTATGATGCAGGCAATCTGAATAATAAGTACGCTGCAAGCACATCTGTAAAGCTCCATGGCAATAAGACCATCAATGGACAGAAGCCAAGCAAGGATGTCACGGATAAGTTCTCCTTCAAGCTGAGCCTCCTGGAGTGGACAGATGCTAGCGGCAGTGTACACACACAGAAGGACGATACGTATCGTCAGACCGTGAAAACTGATAACTATAGTCAGACCGTGAAAACTGATAAGGATGGTAGCTTCAGCTTCAAGCCACTGGAATTTAACTTAGATGATGAACATAACCAGATCGGTACCTATAAGTACCAGATCGAGGAAGTAGATGTACCAGAAGGATATAGCGTAAATACATCAGCTCAGATTGTCATTGTGAAGATAGAAGATAATGGCAAGGGACAGCTGGTAGCCACCATGACAGACGAGAATGGTAATGATATTCAGGCAGACCTAGAGAAGAATAGCTATATCGTAAAGGGCTACACCTTCGACAATACCTATCATGCATCAGGGGAGTTGAATCTCTCTGGCACGAAGACACTGATTGGTAAGGATTTGAAGCAGGGTGACTTTAAATTCATTCTGCGTCAGACAGACAAGGATGGTAAGGAACTTACAGATGGGTACAGTGAGACTGTATCGAATGCTGCACCAAGCACAGACATGGGCGCAAATGCCAATGGTTCTACGGCTGGGTTTGCTTTTCGTACCATCAGGTACACGGAGGCAGATGCAGGTAAGGACTTCTACTACACGGTATCCGAGCTGGCAGGAGATCAGGCAGGCATCACTTATGATAGAAATGTATACCAGATTCATGTAAAGGTCACAGATAATGGGGACGGCACACTGACGGTGGAGAGAAAGGATGATGTAAAGCCGATCTCCTTCACCAACTTCTACAATGCAAGTGCAAGCCTGAACCTGAATCTGATTAAGACCATTAATGGAAAGACGGTAGATGAAAGCCATGTAGCAAATCTAAAGGATAAGAAATTTACCTTTACCCTGACAGAGATGAATGGTAAGGGAGAGAAGGCTTCTCCTAAGAAGAATGGCAAGACAGAGACCATTACCGTCTCTGGTAAGGATGGTAAGGCCTCCTTCTCTCCGCTGAGCTACACCTTGGCTGATAAGGATCAGACCTACTATTACCGCATCGCTGAGGATGCATCTACATCTAAGATGCCAAAGGGATTTAAAAAGGATGGTAAGGACTTCTACTTCTCCATCACAGTAAGTGACGATGGAAGCGGACTTCTGCACCTTACAAGCGATAGTGACGCCATCAATGACGGCATGAATGGCAATACCTTCACTGCAGAGTATGCACTGGGTCATACCTTCAATAATACCTACTCTGCAAGTGGTGAGTTACCAGTTAAGGGGAATAAGACCATCAATGGCCTATCTCCAGACAAGGATGTGAAGGATCTCTTCGCATTTACTCTGACAGAGATATCTGTGAATGGTGTACCTGTTGAAAAGCCATATACAGAGACGGTAAAGACAGATAAGGATGGCAAGTTCTCCTTCAGTTCACTGAAGTACAGCATGAATCCGGATATGGCCAATAGCCCATCTGGAAGCGTGCAATACATCTATAAGATTGAGGAGACCTCATATCCGAAGGGATACACTAAGGATACAGACCTAAAGTATCTGGAAGTTACTGTTTCTGATCATGGCGATGGAACCCTAAGTATCCAATCTACGGAACCTGAGGCTGGGTATACATTTAACAACCTCTATAATGCCAAGGGATCCATTACTCTGAAGGGTAAAAAGACGCTTCATGGCCGCGATATGGAAGCGGATGAGTTCCACTTCACAGTAACTGAGACCGATGACAAGGGCACAGCTCTGAAGGTTAAGAATGCAGAGGGTAAGGAAGTCGATAAGGTTGTAGCAAGAGGTTCTAATGCCGCAGCTTCAGCTGAGCAGGATGCAGATATCACCTTCTCAAGTATCAGCTACTCCGATAAGTCTCAGGTAGGTAAGCACTATTACACCATTACGGAGGATCCTGTGGATACCGATAAGGGTCTATCCCAGAATACAGAAGCCTATAAAGTGGTTGTAGATGTATCCGATAATGGGGATGGCACTCTGAAGGCAGAGGCCATCTCTGGAACAGATAAGAATGGTAATGTCATTGATCCAGAGAAGGACATCCACTTCATTAATACCTATTCCGCAGAAGGATCGATTACCCTGAAGGGTAGTAAGACCCTTGTAGGACGTGATATGAAGGATGGCGAATTCACCTTCACCGTACGTGAGCAGAATGCAGATGGAAGCAATAAGAAGGCAGCCGATGGTACAGACCTGATCGTAGCAACTGGTAAGAATGAGGAGGCTAAGAACGGTCAGCCAGCAGCAATTGACTTTACAAAGATTAGTTATAAGGACATCACAGATATCGGAACCCACACCTATCTCATCACTGAGGATCCATTCCAGGATGCAGCAGAGGATGGCTCTAAGGATGGCCTGCAGGCCAATACCCAGAGATATATCCTTCAGGTAGAGGTAAGTGATAATGGAGACGGCACTCTGAAGGCAGAGGCTATCTCTGGAACAGATGCAGATGGAGAGACCATTGATCCAGCAACTGGCATCGCCTTCACCAATACCTATAAGGCAAGTGGCGCAATTACCCTGAAGGGAAGTAAGAAGCTCACAGGCCGTGATATGGAAGCGGATGAGTTCCACTTCACAGTAACTGAGACCGATGACAAGGGAAATCCACTGAAGGTAAAGGATGCCGATGGAAATATTGTCGATAAGGTTGTAGCAAGAGGATCCAATGCAGCAGCAAGTAAGGATCAGGCAGCAGCTATCACCTTCGACCCGATTACTTATGACAGTGTGGATGCAATAGGAACCCATACCTATGTCATCACAGAGGATGCAAGCAAGCAGGCAGGAGTCGCAGTCAATCGTCAGAGCTACAGGGTTCAGGTAGAGGTAAGTGATAATAGAGATGGTACTCTGAAGGCAGAGGCAGTCTCTGCTACTGACCAGAATGGCCAGACCATTACTCCTGCAAGTGGAATTGTATTCACCAATAATTACAAAGCATATGGTTCCTTAGATCTCCTTGGAATCAAGATACTAGAGGGTAGACAGCTGACAACACAAGATAACTTCCGCTTCGTAGTAGAGGAAGAGACACGTGATGCAGAGGGTAATGTAAACCGCCGCCAGGTATCCAGTGCGAAATTAACACAGGAGTCTATCGCAGCAGATAAACAGAGTGCAGAGCTTGTCTTCGATCGTATCAACTACACACTAGCTGATGTGGGAACTCATACCTATAAGATCCATGAGGTAATCCCAGAAGCAGCAGAGAAGATAGCAGGTATCACCTACGATACAAGGGAGTATACCCTGGTCGTAACTGTCTCTGATAAGGGGGATGGAACCCTAACTGTAGAGACACGTGATGCAGCTGGTAACAAAGTAGATGTAACGAAGGCAGACACCTATAGCTTCAAGAATAGCTATGCAGCGAATGGTGATATCACACTGACAGGAAGTAAGACCCTTGTAGGACGTGATATGAAGGATGGCGAATTCACCTTCACCGTACGTGAGCAGAATGCAGATGGAAGCTATAAAAAGGCAGCCGATGGTACAGATCTGATCGTAGCAACTGGTAAGAATGAGGAGGCTAAGAACGGTCAGGCAGCAGCAATTGACTTTACAAAGATTAGTTATAAGGACATCACAGAAATCGGAACCCACACCTATCTCATCACTGAGGATCCTTTCCAGGATGCAGCAGAGGATGGCTCTAAGAATGGACTGCAGGCGAATAGCCAGTCCTTCAAGGTGGTTGTCCGTGTAACAGATGATGGACAGGGGAATCTCACAGCAAGTGCCATCTCTGGAACAGATGCAGATGGAGAGACCATTAATCCAGTAACTGACATCGCCTTTATCAATACCTATGAGGCAAGTGGCGACCATAGCTTCTATGGCACCAAGACAGTAGCAGGTAGAGATCTGACCCCTGGAGAGGATTACCAGTTCCAGGTAGAGGAAGTAATTACAGATGAGGATGGAAAAGAAAACCGTGTGGAAGTATCCACTGGTCATCTGAACCCTGAGACCATCGTTGGTAATCATGGAGATATCCTCTTTGGAACTCTCCACTACACCTTAGCGGATGTGGGAACCCACACCTATAAGATCCACGAGGTCATCCCAGCTGATCAAGATAAGATGGCAGGCATCACCTATGACAAGACAGAATACACAGAGATCGTAACTGTATCTGACAAGGGAGATGGAAGTCTAGAAGTAGTCGCAAAGGATGCCGATGGCAACCTGATTAATAGTGGCGAGACAAAGACCTATAACTTCACCAATACCTACCAGAATGTAGCAGTTCGCTTCACTGGCAGCAAGACACTTGCTGGTGGGGACATTGCAAGCTATCCTGGAGCATTCCGCTTCGACTTAGTAGACAGCGATGGACAGGTCATTGATACCGCGAAGAACGATGCGACCGGTCGGTTTACATTTGCTCCAATCTACTATGAGGCAAGCGATGTAGGTGAGCATACCTACACCATCGTGGAAGAGAATGCAGGACGAATCATCAATGGCATCAAGTATGATGACAGTGAGATTCCTGTAACCGTAACTGTAGAGAATCGAGCTGGTAAGCTGGTTGCTACAGGCCAGGTAGAAGGGGATGAGATCGCCTTCCATAATGAGAAGCTGTCAGAGATCACCGTTCAGAAGAATTGGGCAGATGATCAAAATGCAGCCAATGCTCGTCCACAGCAGATTACCGTTGATCTCCTGCAGAATGAACAGGTGGTTCGCTCCGCAGTCCTGACAGGCGCTACAGACACCTGGACCTATACCTTTAAGGATCTGACACCTGGTACCTACAAGGTACGTGAGCGCTCTGATAGCCCATACTACGAGGTATCCTACGATAAGCAGATCTTAGATCTCACAGATGAGAATGGACAGGCTAAGGATGAGACAGTAACAATTACGAATACTTTTGAGAGAACTGTAGACCTAGTAGCCTATAAGGATCTCATGGGACAGGCCCTGAATGATGGCCAGTTCCGCTTCGTCCTTCATAGAAATAGCGATGGAGATGACACTAGTCATGACCTCACAACCACCAACCGTGGCGATGGCTCCATCAGCTTCTACGATGTGACCTATGATCCAAATGGCTACACCATGTACGAGGTAGCAGAGCAGTCTAAGTATCCGCACATCACCTTTGATGAGCATAATTCGATTGCTACAGGACTGAGATTCGATCCAGAAGGTAATCCAATTACCCAGGAAGATGGCACAGCACTTTATACCTTTAAGAATGTATACCGTCCGATCGTTCTCCGTGTACAGAAGCGTTCTAAGTCCGCACCATTTGATCCGCTGGTTGGCGCAACCTACGGACTGTACCGCTATAGTGCAGACGGTAATGATGTCCTGGTAGAGGCACAGCTCTCTGATAGCAATGGTTATATGTACTATGGTAAGATTGAGCCAGGTGTGATCTACTACTTCAAGGAAATTAGTGCACCAGCAGGACATGAGGTAGACCCTTATGCTGGTAAGCACTTCCAGGTGAAGTACACAGAGAATGGTAATATCGCAGTCTATGACGAAGATGGTAATCCAGACACTACCTATGGCGATATCACTACCATGGAGGATAAGACAGAGGGCTATCGCACAACAGAGATCATCAAGGAGAAGGACTCCTTAGATGAGATCCAGGCCAATGAGAAACAGAGCCGCTATGCATACACAGGTAATGGTGTGGATGCAGTTGCAATCGCTGACAAGGGTGCATTCCCAGAGGGAACTACCATGGTAGTTACTCCTCTGACAGGAGACCGCTTAGCAGAAGTAGAGACTCTCTTAGAGAATAATGTAGGCCAGTTCAATACCATGGCCTTCTACGACATTACATTTACCGATGCAGATGGTAAGGAAGTCGAGCCGGCATTTGGTGATGTAGACGTCACCATCCAGCCAGAAGTTGGTCTGGATACCAAGGGAATCGAACTGAAGAATCTGAAGCTGATTCACTTAATCGATGATGGTGATCCAGAGAGCACCGTGAAGACAGTAAGTCTGGTAACAGGTTCCATTGCAGCTGAGGAAAAGGACGGAGAGGAGAAGTTAACACAGACCAAGATTACATCCAAGAGCTTCTCTGTATTCGGTCTCATTGATCCAAAGGATTCTACACTGGGTAATAACTACTTACTGACAGCAAATGGTGTAGGTGACTTTGTATCTAAGCTGAAGGTTGCAAAACTAGACACTCAAGGTAACTTCATCCCGAATGCAACCTTAGATGTCTACACCTTTGACCCGAAGAAGAAGGATGGAATCGGAGAGCGTGTCATCCGCTGGACCACAGCAGAGGGATGCCAGTATCTACAGAGAATCCTCAATGTTGAGACTCCTTATGTACTGGTAGAGACCAATGCTCCAGATGGATATGCGATTGCAGATAATATCATCTTCTCCATCGGAAAGTATGACTCCAGCATCACTTGCTACACCCTGAAGGATGGCAAGCTAACTGCAAGTGAAAAGGAGACGCAGCTCCATACCAATGGTAGCGAGCTCATCATGGTGGATGATCCAATCACTGTTATGAATAAGACAGACTATAAGATCATCCCTCAGGTGAAGGAACTGACCAGAGATCGTGAGATCACAGTACCTGGAGCACCAAAGACTGGTGACCAGCCGATCATCCCATTGGTTGTGATCCTCTTAGCAGGAATCATTGGCTTCGCAGGAATTGAAATAGAAAAAAGAAGAAAAAATAGGAAGGAAAAATAAGACACAAATATTCTGGATGTCTTTATGGATAGCAGTGATTAGATATCTGTATAGAAAGTAAACATTCTATCCTTGCTTTCGTGGTACATGTCGTGGCATGCCAAAATGCCAGACAAACCAGAATTGTATGAAAAATTATCAGAATAATTGTGTATAACTTGTAAAAATGTGAATAAAATGGTGGAAAAACAGACAATAATAAAGAGCCTGTAAAGTGAAAATAAACTTTTTATTAAAACTCCCTAGAAATGCTTGCATCGAGAGGCTTGGGAGTGCTATAAAAGTATCGTACTAGCTGACAGGCTAATATAATTTTTCATAACTCCGCCACGAGATGCGAATCTCGTGGCACTCCCCG